>Ga0193955_1000057_pt1 | contig 70642 bp, 72 predicted proteins | sample BB_6_MG_FD_140343 | JGI IMG/M metagenome (GOLD analysis project Ga0193955, IMG submission 140343) | Microbial mat bacterial communities from the Broadkill River, Lewes, Delaware, United States - BB_6_MG | ecosystem: Environmental > Aquatic > Freshwater > River > Microbial mats | place: USA... | reverse complement strand
ATTAGATTTTCGTAACTTTTGTGTTGCTTCATATCCGCTCATATTTGGCATATTAATATCCATAAATATAAGATCATAATGATTTGATTCAAATTTTTCAAGTACTTCTAATCCATCATTTGCGATTGTAAGTCCAAAACCAAATTTTTCTAAATATCCTCGTATTACATCTTGATTGATGAGATTGTCCTCTGCAATTAAAATATTAACATCTCTATATTTTAAAAGCTCCGCTATCTCATTATTTGATGTAATCACTTCAGATAAACAGACACAATCTGTATCAACTTCAAGATTAAGCAATATTGTAAACTCACTACCAACACCCTCTTGACTTACAACACTCATTTTTCCATGCATAAGATCTATGATTTTTTTTGTAATACTAAGTCCTAAACCTGTTCCACCATATTTTCGTGTGATTGAAGTATCTCCTTGTGTAAATACATCAAAAAGTGTTTTGAGTTTTTCAGAAGCTATTCCTATTCCTGTATCTTTTACAACTATAGATATATTATAATCACTATTTTCTATATAGGAAATATCTAATGATATCGCTCCTTTTTGCGTAAACTTAAAAGAATTACTGAGTAAATTTATAACGACCTGCTCCAAACGAATCACATCACTTATAATACATTCAGGAAAATTTGGTGCTAAAAATATCTCGAACTTGATATCCCCATTTCTACTTTGTGTTTCAAAAATAGTTTTTATTTTTTGTACAAAAGAGAGAATTTTAAAACTCTTTTTTTCCAATTCCATTTTACCAGCTTCGATTTTTGAAAAATCCAAAATATCATTAATGATAGATAATAACGAGATCGAAGATAATTGAATTTTTGATAAATAGTCATGTTGTTTTGTATTTAATGGTGTATCTAAAGTCAAATCTGTCAACCCTATAATAGCATTCATAGGAGTTCGTATTTCATGAGACATGCTTGCTAAAAATTCTGATTTTGCTACACTAGAAGCTTTTGCTTTGTTACTTGCATTTTCTAACTCTGTAATATTTGTAAGAGTAATTACTGTTACTTTTTGAGTATTTACGATCAGATTTTTACTATATACTGTAAATATATCTTCTTTGATCTTCACTTTTATAAAAGCATTATCTTTGAAATGTTCCAAATTATCGTTCTCTAATCTATTGTTCAAACCTTTTTCATCTATTATATGAATTTGTGACATAAGGTTTGTATATTTCAAATAAAACTCTTCAATTGTCTCTACACCAAAAAAAGTATAAAAAGCATTATTTGCAGTAGCTATTTCATCCTCTTTTGTGGTTATTACAATAGAACTTTGAGAATTAAGAACTTCAGAAAAAAAATGTTGATTATCTTCTAGCAGCTTTTTATTTTTGTTTGCTTCATTTTCTTTTCTAAGCCATAATATCAACAATATCAACATCCCTAAAGCAGTAAGTATAATAGCAATCATCGCATAATCCAAAACATCTTGAAGAGGTTTAAAATAATGCAATGTTTTTGTTATCTCTTTTGTAGAAAAATCTATCGCTAGAAGTGCTTGCACTTCTCCTTCTACCACAATAGGATAAGCATATGTCATCCAAATAGATTCGACACCTTTTTCTTTAAAATATCCAAATTTACCACTCTTATATATCTCAAGCCATTTTGGACTTATAACACCAAAAGGTTCATTAAAAAAGTATTTTTCATCTTTTGAGCCATCTAAGAGAATTCTAAAACGCTTTTTATCATCAAGATGCAATACATAAGCATATTTGTACTTTTTACCCAAAATCATCTCTAAGCTTCTTTGTAACTGAACTTGTAAAGTATGATTTTTTTGTAATGTTGAAAAAATTGTCTTATTTTTTAATTCTTTTGTAATAATAGCACTAATATTCGACGATAAAGATTCTAGTTCATAAATCTCTGCTTGATCAAAATCTATTTTTACTTTTTCAATTGTATTATCAATATTCATTTTTAAATAAAAGATAAAAAACAATGAAAAAATAACTACTAACCCATATTTTATAATATTTTTCACAATGACTCCATTTGATATTTTTGAAGTTTTTTAGACATATGTAGTTGAAATTTTTCTACACGATATCTTAAAAACAGTATATTTGGGCGACCTTTTTTCCAATAAAAAGCACCTATTGCATTCTCCTCATTCAGAAAAGACCTATAACTATCTGTAAAAAGAGGTTTCTCTTCACATCCTAGTAAAATTTTGGAAGCATATACTATATCTGCTTTAGAACAGATATTTACAATAGAAAATCCAGCCTCTTTTACTATCTCTTTTTTTGGTAATTCATCTACATATACACTTATTTCTGATTTATTTAACAATGAAGTAAAAATGAGTTTTATAATCTTTGACTCACTAGAAACACCATAAAGTGAGGTTCCCCCAATTAAAAAAATAAGTATATTTTTTTTCATTAAAAAGTATATTCCATGCCAAAACTATACCGCTCTTCAATACTATCTATAGCTTCACTCTCATTTTTATAGTTAAGATACTGGTATCCTGCTCTATTATCAAATATATTTTCACCTTTAACAAAAAATGTTAGATCTTTTGTATATTTATAAGTTATACCTAAGTTATATTGCCATTCATTTTGATCTTTTATACTCATCTCATCTGTTTTTAAAAAAACAAACTCGTTTGCAAAAGTTATTTTATTAAAAGTATTTAAAAACCGTACTGATAAACCTTCTGTATAATACTTCAGAGACTCCTCTTGCATATTTATATCTTGTCTCCATAAGTCCAACATCAAAGAGTGTTTATCATTAAAAATGTAGTTATATCGTAGTGAATTAAAAATAATTTTATACTGTTTTTCACTATTATAAAATCCATTTTCATTCACATAAATCATTTTATAAAGTTTAAAATCCATAATATTATAACTAATATCAAAATTTTCACTTTTATATTTTGTTTCATGTCCAGACAATGTAATATACTCATTTTCCAAATTTTTATTTATCGTTTTATTATTAAATAAATAAGAGATTTTATTCACAGGCATTTTTGTATAATAGGTCATAAATGTAAAATTGTCTGTTTCATAAGTATGAGACATTCTACTTGTCAATAATGTTTCATTATTATAAAAGCTATTATTTTCTTTTTCCAATTTTAATGCTAATAAAAGAGTATTATTTTGTGTCAATTTATAAGCATCTTGTACATATATGCTATAAAGATTTTGTTTTGTTAAATTATTATTAGATTCAATATTCCCAAATGATGTTATATAATCATTTTGTATATCTGTTAGTTTTTTGGCGGTATGATTAATCCCTGCAAAAATTGTATGTTTTTTGAGAGCTATCTTTTTATTGAAAGAAAAAGAGAGTACTTCATCTTCACTCTTATACTGTTCACCATACACGCCTACAAGAGTCCCTAGCTTTAAGCTTAGTAATTGACTTGCTATAGGAAGTATATTATCATCCATAAAATCAACTGTGTCCGTTGTTTTTGTATAATTTATCTTGAAAGTTGCAGATTTATCCTCTAAAAAATCTCGTTTATAGCCTACATTTAAAAAGCTCTGTTCCATGTCATCTTTTGTAGGTGTTGCATCCCAGCTATTTGTCAAAAAACCATCTTTCTTTTTTTCTATATATTGCAAATGTATTTTATTTTCGTTATAATCAAAAGTACCCATAAGATGCTTTCTTGCTTCATCTCGACTCAAATCGGTGTCACCATTTTTGATCACTTCTCTTTGAAAATCACTTTTAGACATATATAAAAAATATTTCAAATCATCATCAGCATTTGCAGTATGAAAAAAAGTAGAGTATGAACCATAATTATCACTCAATACCCCTATTTTGTTTCCACTATCTCTTTGTGGATTTTTAGTATAGAGTTTGATCACCATAAGTGATGCTTTTGTACTTATTTCAAAAGATGGAGGACCCTGATATACCTCTACATGATTGACAAAATTGAGTTCTATATTTCCCAAAATATGAGAAGCTGTGTCATATTGGAGTGTTGATAACTCAAAATCATCTATATATACTTTTACTAAAGTTCCAGCTTTTCCTACACGCATAGGCTCACTTTTGACTAAATCACTTAAACCAAAACGACTCTCTCTATAAGTAAAAAATCGTTGCATATTTAAAATATCTTTTAAACTCTGATAATGTAATCTATCTAAATCTTCTCGTGTGTACACAACGAGTTGCATAGTACCTGATTTCTCTACTTTTGTGGTATTAGAGAGATCATTTTCATTTGCAAAATCATCAAGTAAATTATCCAAATCTATCTCATGTGCAAATAAAGTTGATGTAACACATGCCGTTAATAACAATTTTTTCAAAATTTTCCTTTTATGATATTTTATTTTTCATTATTGACTACTAGTTTTATTTGTGTGATAACTTGATTAAAATCAATAGGTTTTAATAAATATCCATCTATAAAACCTTTTTGTATCTCTTCTTTTAAATCTTTCTCTTTATATGCTGAAAATATCAAAATTTTTACCTCTGTATCAAATTTTCGTATCTCTTTTACCAAAGAAAGCCCATCAAGTTTTGGCATAGTTATATCTGTAATAACCATATCTATATCATTTTTTTTAAATAATGTTAAAGCTTCTTCCCCATCACAAGCCACTAAAACTTCTAAAAAGATATTTTCAAATACACCCATTGTAGTCATTCTTACGATATCATCATCTTCTACATAAAGAAGAGTTAACTGTGAACATTCCTCAAGAAGATAATTTGTATTATCCATCAAGTATCCTTTTTGTAATTTTATTAGTATTATAGCATTTATTGTATATGAAGAGACTTTAATGTGTTTATAGTTAGAATTATAGAGGTAAAATAATAGAAAAGAACTAAAGAGAAAATCTCTTTAGTTTTAAGTTTTATAAGAATTAGTGAGAAACTGCTCCATCAGAACCGATACCAGTTTCAGCTCGAACATTTTGTGCTCTGAACTTTTCTTTTTCCTCTTTACCTCTTTGTGAACTATCAGTTTTAGAAAAAAACCAAATTGAGATAAATGCAATTGTTACAGAAAATAACGCTGGATGTTTATAAGGGAAAATTGCTTCTTCGTTTCCTAAGATAGAAACCCAAACAATTGGTCCAATAATCACTAATGTAACCGCTGTAATTAAACCAATAAATCCACCAATGAACGCTCCTCTTGTAGTTAATCCTTTCCAATAAATAGAAAGAAATAAGATTGGGAAGTTTGCAGATGCAGCAATACCAAATGCCAAACCAACCATATATGCAATATTTTGTTGCTCAAATGAGATACCCAAAATGACACCAACTACACCCAAAACAACAACAAAGATTTTTGAAACTCTAATTTCATCTTCCTCTTTTGCTTTTCCATCACAAATAACATTTGCATAAATATCATGAGATATAGCAGATGCACCTGCTAAAGTAAGTCCTGAAACAACAGCTAAGATAGTAGCAAATGCAACCGCTGAAATAAATCCTAAAAATGCATCTCCACCTAACATATGAGATAAATGAATAGATGCCATATTGTTTCCACCAAACAATTTACCACCATCAATATAAAGTTGACCATCAACAAAATATTCTGCAGCATCTGGTGAATTTAAAAATGCAATTGCACCAAATCCAACAATAGTAATAATGATCCAGAAAAAACCAACAAAACCTGTAGCATAAACAACAGATTTTCTAGCTTCTTTTGCATTTCCAACAGTAAAAAATCTCATAAGTACATGTGGAAGTCCAGCGGTTCCTAGCATAAGTGCCATACCTAATGAAATAGCAGAGACAGGATCAGATATAAATCCACCTGGAGCCAAAATAGATTCACCTGATGTGTGATTTTGAGTCGCTTGAACAGCTAATGATTCAAATGAAAAGTCAAAGTGATATAAAACCATAACTGCCATAAATGAAACACCTGTTAATAATAAACAAGCCTTAATAATTTGTACCCAAGTTGTAGCCAACATACCACCAAATGTTACATAAATAATCATCATAACACCTACAAGTACAACTGCGTATTCATATTCCATACCAAATAAAACTTGGATAAGCTTACCCGCTCCAACCATTTGAGCAATTAGATATAAAATTACAACAGATAACGATCCAAATGCAGCAAGTGTCCGTATCTCTTTTTGAGCTAATCTATAAGCAGCAATATCAGCAAAAGTAAATTTACCAAGATTTCTTAACTTTTCCGCCATAAAAAATAAAATAATTGGCCAACCAACTAAAAAAGAAACAGCATAAATAACACCATCATACCCTTTTAAATAGATAAGTCCAGATACCCCAAGAAATGCAGCAGCAGACATATAATCTCCAGCAATTGCCAAACCATTTTGAAAACCTGTAATTCCTCCACCTGCTGTATAAAAATCAGATGCTGATTTTGTTTTTCGAGCTGCCCAATATGTAATACCTAAAGTACCCATAATAAATATAAAAAACATAATAATCGCAGGTACATTCAAGTCTCTTTTTACTGCTTCAAAAGTCGCATCACCAGCTGCAAATGCAGAAAGTGCCACCATAGAAATAAGTGCTAATATTTTTAACATTACATTAAATCCTTTACATCATCTTTAATCTCATTTGTTAAGTCTTCAAACTCACCATTGGCTCTTTTTACATAAATAAGTGTAGTAATAAAACTAATCACTAAAATTGACAATGCTATTGGAAATGCTATTGTAGTTACCCCATCACCAATTGTAGTAGCCAATACCTCTTTGTTAAAAGCAATTGTCATGATAAATGTATAGAACATAACCAAAACAAAAATCCCTAACTTGATACCAAAACTTGTTCTTTTAGAAACAAGTTCTTTATATTTAGGATTATTCTCAATCCTATCAACTAATTCATTGTTCATTGTTTTCCTTCTTCTTAAAAATTGTTTAGTATTAAAACAGCTTAACTATAGTTAATAAATAAATTTTTATTATTAATATATTATTTTAATAATAGATTAATATATTGCTTTAAATTACCCTATTTTTATGAAACAAGAGTAATTTAGTAACATATAAAATGAAAAAAAATGAAAAAATTATGTATATTTTTGTAACAATGTATTTTATAAAAATGAAACTCTATTAAGTATCTATAATAATTAATATAGTAATGTATTAGATAAAGATTTATATTAGATAAAGATTTAAAAGTGTGAAATAGTAACAAAAAAAATGTATCAATAAGTAACAATAGATATTATTAATAAGATAAAAAATTTATTCTAATTATTAAATTTAATCTTTTATCTAAAAAGACTAAAACATTGATAATAACTATCCTAAGTATTAATTATATATAATATTAAGTAAGGTCTTATTTTCTATAAAATATCTATTTTAGACATTTTGCTTTTTTAAAAAGATTAGACTTCGTTTCGGATTTACACATCATAAGTAAAAGTGTTCTTTATTTACACACTTAAATTACAAAAAAAAGTGCATTATCTTGTATAAACTTTTATAACTTATGATAAAATATAAAAATAAGTGAAAAAAAAGAGAAATGAGTTTATTTATGGCAAAAATATCCTGCAAATACTGTACAACTTCATTACGAATAAGAAAATTTACACCAGGTTTTGAGTATATTTGCCCTAATTGTAATGGTGTAGTTTATAGAAGTGGTGCATCAAATTTAGCTTTGTTTCTAATCTCATTTTCTACTCTTATCATCTTTTATTGGATGATTACAAGTGATATGCTCTCTGTAACATTGGTAGGGACAAAAAGTAGATCTATTTTAGATTCTATAATTATTTTGTATCAAGACCACTATCCTGCTGCTTCTTCTATACTCTTTATCACTGTTGTTCTGATCCCTATAATGATGATATTTTTAATAAATTTAATTATATTTGGGAAAAAATTAAAAATACCCAAACATATTTTAGATGCTTCTATCAAAATTTATGATGCAATAAAATATTGGAATATGGCAGAGGTCTATCTTGTAGGTATTTTGATCTCTATGGTAAAATTAGAAGAGTTAACCACAATGGAGATAAATCTAGGCTTTTGGATAACACTTCTCTATGTTATTATGTTTTATCTTACTCTTATGTGGTTCAATCCACATGAAATAATAGATACAGTTTACATAAAAGAGAAAGATGAAAATGCTTTACTTAAAAGTGGTGTATATATTATCTTGGCTTTGATTTTTATCATTCCTGCAAATCTTTTACCTATTATGCCAACTTATAAATTTGGTGTAGAGTACAACAATACCATATTTGGAGGGATACAAGCGTTATGGAAAGACAAAGATTATTTTCTTGCCTTAGTTATATTTTTTACAACCATTTGTATTCCACTCTTAAAGATACTGAGTGTTCTACTTATGGTAGCTATGGCAAAATATGGGATTTTACAAAAATACAAAAAAGCCATGACTATTTATTATAGAGTCAATGATGCATGGGGGAAATATTCTATGCTTGATGTTTTTGTTGTTGTCATTGCTGCATCATTTGTCCAATTTGACCAATTAGTAAGAATAGAATCAGGCTCTGCTATCATCCCCTTTACTTTAGTGGTTTTTTTTACTATGATGGCAAGTAAATCATTTGATATAAGATTAATATGGGAGAAAAAATAATATGTCTTTAGCGGTTACCAAAAGAAAAAAATCTATCATAGTTTTAGCATGGATAGCTCCAATTGTTGCTATTATCATCTCAAGTAGTATGGTTTTTTCACATTATACAAAAATTGGAAATGATATTGAAATTACATTTTCAAATATAGATGGATTAGATGTACGCCAAAGTCATATACAATACAATGGACTAAATATCGGTGATATTACCTCTATGAAAATAAGAAAAAACAATATTAAACAATTTATTGTAAAAGCAAATATTTATTCTCAGTATAATTATCTTATAAAAGAAGGAAGTGTATTTTACAAAGTTTCACCTACTTTATCAATAAATGGAGTGAAAGATCTTAGTAATATTTTAAAAGGAAATTATATAGAGCTTATTCCAGCGACAAATGATCTCAATAAAATGAAACTATTAGCCAAAAAATACTCTTTTCATGGATTAGATACAAAACCTCAAAAAAAAGGTGTCTTAATTCATCTTACTTCTAATAGTGGAGATTTTGATATCACATCATCTATTTTGTATAAAGGTTTGCAAATTGGTGAAGTTATCACTAAAACTATCAATAAATTTACTATAGATTACCAAATTTTAATTTATGAGAAATATCGATATCTTATCTCTTCAAAAACAAAATTTTATAAGATGAGTCCTTTTGAATTAAAAGCATCTTTGGAGGGTATAAAAATCAATATTCCTTCTCTTCAAAATGTACTGAGTAGTGCTATTGGTTTTGAAACTTCCCAATATGATGGAAAGATCAAATTTACATACATTTTATATGACTCAAAAAATGTGATACATGATAAAAATGATTATGAACCACCCTACTCTTTTACAATGAAAGCAAATGATATTCCCGATACAGATCTTATCTATTTCAAAGGAGTTATCGTAGGAAAAATTGATTCTGTTAAGATCACAAATGATCTAAATAAAGTGACAGCACATATCAAAAATAAATACAAATACCTTATTAATAACTCTACAATCTTTTATAAACAAAAGGCAGTCAAAGCAAACCTTTCAAGAGATGGTCTCAAAGTTGAAGTGGCAAATATGAAAGAGTTAGTGATGGGAGGAGTGACATTTACCACACCCCAAAAAGATGAAAAACTCACTCAAAATAAATTTGAATTTTATGAAAATATTGACAAACTGTATGTTGAAGGAAAATTTCAAATTACACTCAAAATCAAAGACAATTATAACCTAACAAAATTTTCTAAACTCTACTACAAAAATATAGAGATTGCTTCTGTAAAAGATATAGAACTTAAAGAAGATATACTTGTCACTTTAGAAGCTCTTACAAAATACAAATATCTTTTTGGAAAAGATTCAAAAATTTACCTCAAAGGAGCGACTATCTCTTTGGAAAAAATCGAAAATTTATCCTCAACTGTTTTGGGTGATAGGCTCTATTTAATAGCAGATAAAAATAATGATTTCAAATCTAACTACACCCTTGATGCTATCAATCCAGATGATACTCACTACAAAAAAGGCTTACGAGTACAACTCAAAGCAAAAGAGAGTAAAAATATCTCAAAAGATTCACCAATCTATTATAAAGGTTTTGAAATTGGGAAGATCTATGGTACACACCTCACAAGCGATGGAGAGTTTATTCTTTTTGATCTTTTTATAGAAGAAAAATATAGAGATATACTAAAAAAACAGAGTAAATTTTATAAAGCTACCATTATAGATATAGATGCCAGCTTATTTGGTGGTGCAAAAATCAAAATGGGAAGTGCAAAAACAATGCTCAAAGGTGGCATCGAATTTCAAAATGAATTAGAAAAAGATAAAAATGGCAACATCATAATTCAGACACTCGCAATGGATGGAACTCTATTTGAACTTTTGGAAAAAATAACGGAGTAATAAAAATATTTAGTACATCTAATATTTTATGGTTGTTTAATTAACTAGTGTTTTTAAAAATTTGATCATTTATCTCACTAACTTTAGGAGATAAAAGCTCAAAAAAATAAATTGCAATAAATCTTCCTCGTATCATTTTAATACTCGTTTTGTAGTATAATAAGCAATGAAAATAATAAACATGAAAATCTCTATCATTATAAATACCATTTTAGCACTTGTTTTTCTAGCATCAAACTCTATTTTATGTAAACTTGCATTTCAAAACAATGGAATAAGTGCATTTTCTTTTACCTCAATTAGACTTGCGAGTGGTGCTTTGATGCTTTTTATTTTAGTAAAAGTACTCTCAAATAAAAAACAAAAATATAATAACAATTTTTTATCTGGGTTTATGCTTTTTGTATATGCTATTTCATTTTCTTATGCTTATTTACTTTTAGATACAGGTGTGGGTGCATTGATATTATTTGGAACGGTACAAATAGTTATGATATGTTTTGCATACTATCAAAATGAACACATATCTATTTTTAAAATCATAGGTTGTCTTATATCATTTGGAGGACTTCTATATTTATTATTGCCAAATGATGAGAGTACTATTACTTTTGATGGTGCGTTCTTGATGTTGATTTCAGGAATTGCATGGGCAATTTATTCCATTGTTGGAAAAAGCACAAACAACCCTCTTCTTATAACCTCATCAAATTTTTCTATCTCATTGATTTTTATTGTAATTGTAAGTTCTTTTCTATTTTCAAATGAATCTATACAAACTTCTTCGTTTATCTACGCTTTTTTAAGTGGTGCTATAACTTCTGGAATCGGTTATATCCTTTGGTATAGTGTCATTTCTAAAATAGAAACTTCAACAGCAAGTATCGTACAACTTTGCGTTCCACTTATAGCAACATTTGGAGGGGTACTTTTATTAAATGAAGCACTCACAACACATCTTATAGTATCTACAATCATAATTTTGACAGGCATTACACTCTCTATCATTCAGTTTAAAACTATCATAAAAATATAAAATATCTGGAAAAAAAAGTTTTATCTTTGGTCTGAAAATAGCTTGTTTAGAAGCTATTTTCATAGACTTTGTGTTTTGTTATAGGTGCTTAATCTACATTTTCAAATCTTAGACAAAGTATATCTAGTATTTTTTTCTGCGTAATATAATTATCAAGTGAAGTTAATTTTTTAATTAATCTATTTTTTGAAATTGTTCTAATTTGTTGGCAGAGTAAAATTGATGGTTTTTCTAGTTCATTTTCTAATAATAATTCATTTGGGTATATTTTTCTTCCATCTTTTAACGAGGTTATAGGAATTATGGTAACTACATCAAGTAAATTTTCATAATTATTTGAAATTATCAAAATCAGAGTATTGAAATTCATTTTCAATACTCTTCATATCTTGAATATATAACTCATCTTTTGAAGCATTTATCATGGCTTTTTTATATTGTTCTTTTTTTTGTTTTTCTATCAAAAGCTGTAATGCATTTGATACTAATTCTGAGAATGATTGATATTGATTTATAATTTGATTTAATTCTAAATTATGAAATAATTCATCTCTTATTGTTACAGTTTTTCTTACCATAATTAAACTCCTTAATATTAGTAATGTTTAATTCATACTTTTATCATACCCATATTAATTTAAGAATTTATTTAAATTGTCAACCTATTTCGCAAATTCTAAACCTAAATTTCTTTGACACTCTTCATAGTAATCAATTGAAATGAATATTGCATTTATGCTTTTAATCTTTGAGATACTTTTTTAAAAACATCCTCTCCATTAATTAATTTCACATTACCATATTCAATATCATTTTTTCTTTTATTGACTTCTTCAATCCATAATTTATCTATTGTTTTAGGAATAGGATTAAGACTGTTATCTCTTTTGTGATTCGTATTATTGTTTGGATATTTTTAAATTTTTCATGATACATAACAATATTACTATCTAAATTTTGAAATATATCTACAGTTCTTGTTACTGATTTATTTCCTTCTGTTTGCAATAAAGGGCTTGTATATGTAGATGTAGGCTTGTGAAAGAGATTAATAGTCTCTATAATTTTATTTTTTAGTAATTTCTGATTACCAATGACTAATTCAAACCCAAATCAGTTAATTCGTATTAAAGAGGTCGTAAAAATTATTATCAATAAGTAAGTCAACTGTAAGATGATATGTAAAACTAGGTATTCTACCCCGACCTCAAAAGCTTAGTCCTAGAGTAATGGTATGGAGATTATCTCAGATTGAGGATTTTATTGATACTAATTTTATTTCAAGTTCAACCTAACTTTAGATTTCCTATATTTTTATCTAGAATTTGATTGACAAAACTATTAAGGGATTTACCTGCTTTTATAGCCTCTATATATATTCTTTTATGTAACTCAGGCTGAACTCGCACATTAAAAACCCCCTTAAAAGCTTTTTGAGGTTCTCTATTGAGTTCTTTGCAAGTTAGTATATACTCATCAACAACCATTTTAAAATTCATTTCTAACTCATCTACAGTTGTTGCTTCAAATGTCACTAAATCATCGATCATCTCTATCTTTCCAAAAAAACATCGATCTTCACTAGAATACTCAATACTCCCTATATAATCATTATACTCTATTGTATTACTCATCACAAATATCCTTTATTTTTTCTTGTATTTGTTTAATTATGTATGTTTTTAATATATCCCCAGGATGTGGTTTGTGCAAATTTATCAAAACATCTTTCGTTTTATTGTAAAACTTAACTGCTGAACCTGATCCCTCTAGTTTGATAAAACCACAGGCTATCAAAAGCGTACTTAATTCAGTGAAAGTCAAATCTTTTTTGATAGGATTGGATAAAAACTTTTTTAATAACTTATCTTTTTTACTCATAAACTAATGGTATCATATTTTAGTTACATTTTCAATAAAGTAGTAAAAATTATCACTAAATACAGTACAAAATAATAGAGGTACAACCTGTACCACCAACCATTTTAAATATGGAGTTATCTTGATTTTGTTTATAGTTTTCTATTACCCTATCGCTATACATTTTCCTTTGATTATTGATGTTTTTTTCTTTATCAAATTCATTCGATATTTTTTTTATAATCATTTCTAATTCTGCATTAAATGTATCTATATTTTGATACATTAAAATCTTTGCACTATTATTGATGATTTGAGTGAGCTTATCTTTATTTTCTATATAATCCTTGATATTATCTATTGATTTAGGAATAGGATTAAGACTGTTTAAAATTTTATTATCTACAATCATAATTTTGTCAGGTATTACACTCTCGATCATTCCATTCAAGTTCACCATATTCTAAGTTAAATTTTTTGAATAACTTTAAATCTTCATATTTTTTAATCATCAATATATTTTGCTTTTTCTATTGAAATTAATTTAGACATAATTTATTTTATATTTCCTTCAATTTTAATACATTGTACTGATTTGTGATAAACGAAATAAAATCTGCTTTTGATTCAAAAGCTTGATATTTACCATGAATATGAATTGGTTCATGCTCTTTACTGTAAAATATTATAGTAATTCCTAGACATTTTAGGCATTTTTACTCTTTCTATTTTCTGTTAAATGAAGTATATCTAAACTTGTATGATTGTTTGGTAAACTATAATTATAACGGCCAAACTAAAAAATAAGTAACCCTCAATCAGTTCGTTTAGTCTTTTTTATATAATATTTCTAGTTCATTTTCTAGTAATAATTCATTTGGGTATATTTTTCTTCCATCTTTTAACGAAGTTATAAAAATTATGGTAACTACATCAAGTAGATTTTCATAATTATTTGAAATTATCAAAATCAGAATATTAAAATTCATTTTCAATACTCTTCATATCTTGAATATATAACTCATCTTTTGAAGTAAAAGTAGATTCTACTATAGTTGAAATCATTATTATCCTTATCTAGTTATAGTCTTTGATTACCTTATAAGTTATATCCATATTTGTTGCTTTTAAAATTTCTATTCTCAATCCTTTAAATCCAATCATTGTAGTTCCATCTTTTTCTAGTTCATATTCAATATCTTGAGTAAATGCCGGTCTTGCCATATTGTCTTTAAATTCCCTGTAAGATATTTTTATTTTATTTCCATTTTTTCCTTGATATAATGCTTCATACTTAAACGAATCTTCTTTAAATTTTACTGTTGGTGATATTGTATATTTAATTTTTTCTGATAAAGGAGATATGTCTTTAGAATAATAGACACTAAAATGTGTAAAGTAACCAGTTTTATTATTATCAATTAAATTTATATGTTCATTTATGTGTGTGGTACCTATTTTACTATAACATACACCCAATTCAGTTGTATATTTATTGTTCTCCCAAAGTTCAAGTAAGGCACTGTCTTTTGCGTGAAATTTGCAATCAAAGAATTGCCAAGCAATATTCCATTTTCCGGTACTACTATTATTGAGTGTTACTGTATTTGTTATATTTAGAAATTTATTAATTTTTTGATAAATGTTTTCACCAATTTCTACAGTATTTTCTGTATTTAATTTTGGAATTTGTATTAATTCGTAACCAGCTTTTCTATTATTATCCTTATACAACTGTGTAATATTACCACCACACCCATTCAAAACTAAACTTAAAGCAATTAAAATTACTGCACTCATTATATTTTTCATTTTTTCCCCAAAAATTAAACTAACTATAAAATATAGCTGTGGTCAATCTTCTTTGAAGACTGAGCATAACTACTTATTAATAGACAAAAATATTTCTTTCACTCAAAAATTCACAAGCAAAATAAAGATCTTTTAAGTCATCCAAATTAGTATACCACAAAAAAGTCTCATATTTTATCTAATTTCCCCAAATAATTATTCACACCACTTTTTTACCTTTATACTACAAACTACTAGAGTACTATTTTTTTCATCCTTATCCTTTTAAAACTTTATATATAAAGTTGATAAAGAAATCATATCATACTAAACTTTTCCAACTCCTTATATAAAGTTGGTTATTTGAAAACAGTAGATGAACTTGATAGTAATTTTACACAAGATTTATACATAAAAATCGGTATTAATGTTAAAAAGTTTAGGGAATCAAAAGGGATAACACAACTTGAATTAAGTCAAGCAATAGGGCATAAATCTGTTACTGTAATATCTTGTTGTGAGATATGTTATAAAAACTATCATTTCAATATTGAACATTTACAAAAAATAGCGTATGTACTAGATGTAGATATATCAGAATTTTTCAAAGATATAAAAACCAAAATTGATTAATATAATTAACACTTAATTAACACCTTAAAGTTAAAATTCCAAAATTAGATTTTAACTTTAAGGAAAATATATGAAATTATGCTGTTCTTTAGTTGCTATTTTAGCACTCTCTACATTACAAGCTTCGGAAGATTTAGGAACACTCAATGTTAATTCATCGACAATTGATATCAATACAGATTTATCAACAGAAAGTTCGAGTATTGCTATTATCGATGAAGAGACTATTGATATAGTTGGTTCTAAAAATATCACTGATATATTGCGTACTGTTCCTGGTATGACAAATGTAGCAAGAGCTGGAGAAGTTGTACAGTTTAAATTTAGAGGTGTTGGAGCGCAACAATATATGGGTGAAAAGCCTGGTGTTGCGATTATCATTGATGGTATCCCTGTGATGTCAATATCTGGTGGTGTTCGGCTCAATCTTGATGATATCAAAAGTGTAAAAGTGATCAAAGGATCTGCTTCTTATCTTTATGGTGACACAGCATTATCTGGTGCGGTTATCATTACAACAAAAAAACTAAATACAAAAAGTGAATCAAGTATGAGTACAGAGTTTGGAAGTTATGGATTTCAAAACTATCAAGCAAGTACTACACAAAATAAAGAGAATTTTTCTTTTAATTTAAATGGTTCGTATAGAAAAACAGATGGGTATTGGACGGATTCTGAAATGTGGACAAAATCTGCTAATGGAAAATTTTCTTACTATTTAGATGATACAAGTGATATAACCGTTGGAGTAGATATAACGGACAAATACGATCAAGGCGGTTCACGATCTACTGTTTCAGGGGAAACAGCAGCCAAAGATAATCCTAAAGGGGAAGAAGATACTGGATATAATAAAGATAGTGGTATTGACTTAGACAAATACTATCTATCGTACAATAAAGATTTTGATAACTCTTCGTTACAAATAACTACTTACAAATACAATGACTTATATGAGCTTATATCAAATCCACAAGATACAGACAACGATACATCTACAAAAAATATCTATGTCAATGAGAGTCATGATGATTTGACACAAAAAGGTATCAAATTAGAATATACAACTACAGCTGATACTTTTGCATCACTTTTTGGTATTGAGATTGGACAAAAAGAGTATAAAAATACAGATGAGACATTGGCTGATTATAGTGAATATAATACAAAGACTAAAAAAGATGAAAATTATTATGATGGAGAAACATCACTTACAAACAGTCAAGATGATACAAAAGCATTCTATGGTGAACTAAAATACAGTATCACTCCAAAATTTACAACAACTATAAACGGACGATATGATATTCAAGATAAAAAATATACCACTGATTCACATGATTTTGATGGAACTGTTTGGAGCGATGCAATTGAATCAAATAGTGAATCATTTCGAAATACTGCTTATAAATTTGGTACCAATTATAGTAGTGCAAAAAACTTAAATATATTTACAAATATTGCTACAGGATATGAGACACCTGATGTAACAGATTTAGCAGAAACACCCTCATTAAAAAATCAAACAAGTATAACATATGAAGTGGGTTCAAGAGGACAACTAGATAATAGTTTTACTTATGAAACATCAATATATCAAATGGATAATAAAGATATATTAGGACCAGAAGAAGGTACTTATGGGTTTGGAAGTCCTATGGCAAATATTGGAGACTCACGACATAGAGGATTGGAGATTTCTCTCAAAAGTGACCCTGAAAAAACATTTTCATATAGTTTAGCGTATACATATCTAAGTGCAAAATATACTAGTCATCTACCCCATACTATAGCATTTCAAGATAAAACATCACACACTTATGATATTGTGGGAAATGATATACCAAGAGTTTCAAAACATACTTTAGATCTATTTATCAACTATAAAGTAACAGAAAAATTAAAATTTATTACAGAGATATATGCAAAAAGTAGCTATTGGGCTGATGAGATGAATATGATCAAAATGGATGGTTATGAGATTTTGAATTTACAAGCACGATATAATACAAAAATATCTACTAATACTTTTGAATTTTTTGTAAAAGTTGAAAATCTATTTGATAAACAATACTATAGAGCAGCCTATTTACACAGAGATAAAAGAGGTGATTTGGGAATTGATAGAGAAGATTTAAGCTTAACAGTTGATCCAGGTAGAGTATATTATGCTGGCATAAAATATATATTTTAAAAGAATATTATTATGATTAATTTTATTAAAAGAGATTCTAATGATATGTTTAAAAACCCTCTTTTGGGTTTTGTATTTAAAAATAAGAAATTTTTATTTTTATTAAGAATGCTCGTAACATCTATTTTTTTCTATGCTTTATATTTTGGATTTGTTCACCAAACAAAAGAAAATATATTTACAGGTGCTGTTTTTTGGGGTATTTTTTGGGCATTATTTATGGTCATAACCCTCTCTACTTTTGGAAGAATCTTTTGCGGTATCTGCCCGCATGGATTTTTAGGAAAATATATCACAAAATTTGGACTTCAAAAGGCAATGCCAAAGTGGTTACAAAATAGATATATCGGTATCTCATTACTTATCATTGGATGGTGGGGAATATACTATACCTTTCCTGGATTTTGGAAAACTCCATTAGGAACAGCTTCTATATTTACAGGAGTGACTCTTTTGGCTTTTATTTTTTATTATATGTATAAGGATATGGGTTATTGTAAGAGTATTTGCCCTATTGGAACACTTACAAAAGCCTATGACAAACTCTCATTTACAAAACTTGAAACATATACAGATAGCTGTAAAGATTGTCGAACTTTTGAGTGTGCAAGTGCTTGTGATTATAACCTCAAACCATTTACATTTGCAAAAAAGAACTCTACAGATGATTGTACTTTGTGTATGGATTGTGCTACATCATGTGAAGCTGTTGCATTTAAAGTCACAAAACCAGCCAATAAACTTGATGGAAAATTCAAAACATTACCTGCTGAAGTGTGGACATATATACTTATTTTGGCTGCGATTCCTATCTCTATGACATTTGCCCATGGACTCCAAAGAAGTACTATTGCAGATGAAATGATTTGGAATACCACTGCTCTATTTTTTAATGTACCTGAATTAGGGGGAATGTTTGCTTTTATTTATGCAATTATATTTACGACTCTTTTTGCCCTTTTAAGTTTTTGGTCAGCATCAAAAGTTTTAAATAAAAATTTTAAAACAACATTTACAACCCTAGGATATGCCTATGCTCCTTTATTTATTTTGGGTTCGTTAGGACATACACTTGAAAGTTTTTTTGTACGAGGATATGAAAAAATTGTAGAAGGGTTTGCACAGGCATTTGGCTTTAGAGTAGATGTACAAAGTCTTGCTTCACGAGGTGATGAATGGCTTCATTATTTTGGATTAATTAAATGGATAGCTGTTGTTTGGACTTTGATTTTAATTTATAAACGATTGCAACTTATCGAAGCTAGCAAAGCTCAAAAAACTATAGCCTATTTTTGTACCTCCATTTTACTTCTCTTTTTTATCTCGGTAAATATCTATAGAGCATATGTATTTGATACCTATGGTGCTAAAAAAAGAATACATTCTAAGCATACAATGAGTACAATAAGTTCACATAAACATCTACAAAAAATTTCTACAACGGAGCATCAATGAATATAGAGCTATTACAAAATATAGTTGACTATGGAATTATAGGTATTTTAATCTTTATGAGTTTTTTATCTTTTGGATTTTACATAGAAAGATTACTTTTTTTTAAACATATTGATCTAACAAGCTATAAAGAGAAACAACTTTTGGAAATAGATATCACAAAAAATATATCCATCATCTCTTCAAATGCTTCAAATGCCCCTTATATAGGACTTTTGGGTACTGTATTTGGTATCATTATCACTTTTTATACTATGGGACTCCACTCTGATATAGATGTAAAAATCATTATGAGTGCCTTAGCACTTGCACTCAAAGCAACTGCTATGGGACTTTTAGTAGCAATTCCATCTATGTTTTTTTATAATCATCTCGCTCGGAAGATTGAGGTGACTATTGCACTTTGGGAAGTATCACAAAAGAGTAAAGATGCAGATTAAGAAATTTGATTCTATCAATGTAGTTCCATTTATAGATATAATGCTTGTGCTTTTAGTGATTGTTTTGACCACGGCTACTTTTGTAGCAAAAGGGATGATTCCTATTGATTTAAGTGAAGCAAAAAGTGCTACAAAAATTACAAAAGAGGATATACTCACCATAACTATCACTAAAAATCACGATATATTTTTTAATAAAAAAATTATTTCAAAACAAAATATATCTGAACATTTACAAAAATATAAAACAACAACACCTATCAAAATAAATTGTGATAAAAATATAAAATTTCAAGAGTTTGTTTTTGTTATTGATATTTTAAAAGAAAAAAGCTATACCAATTTAGCTATAGTAACAAAATATGAATAGATATCTCAAATCTTTCTCTTTTGTTTTTGTACTCTATACAGCACTTTTCGCCTCATATATCTATACACCCTCCCCTACACGCCATAATACTCAAGCAAAAAAAAGTATACAAGATCTACACTTTACAATTATACAAGAGCAAAAAAAGTCTGTAGTTGTTCCCAAAAAAGTACTCAAGAAAAAAAAACCAACTGTTCCAAAAAAATCCAAAACTAAGAAAAATCCTAAAAAGAAACTAGTTAAAAAAAGAATCATTAAAAAAACAGTTGCTCCAAAAACTTTACATAAACCTATCAATCAAAAAGTAGAAGCACCTATCAAAACAAAAAACATACCACACATAGATAAACAAATACCACAAAAACAGATCAAAAAGAACAATGTTACGAAACAAACAAAAGTGATTGATGACAATAAGAATAAGGTTAAAAAACTATTACAACAAAAATACTTCACACAAATAAAACAACTTATAAATCAAAATAAGTTATATCCAAAAATAGCTATAAAAAGAGGTATAGAAGGGGTTGTAAAAATTTCATTTACTATTTCAAAACATGGAGAGTTACTCTCAGTTCATATAATTGAGGGGAAAAAAGTGTTTCAAAAATCTATTAAACAAGCAGTTAAAAAGAGTTTTCCAAATATTCCACCCCCAGGTATTTTCGATAAAAATGTACAACTTTCACTTACGATTGCATATAAATTGTACTAAAATAGAATTTTAGCACTATTTAATAATAAATTGAGCAATAATAGACAACTTTTACAGCATTAATTGTAAAGAATTGAATCGAAAAATCTTCTATAATTGCGAATAAATTTAAGACACAAAGGATTGGTATGAAAACTTATTCAATTATGAATATATGGCGTAATCGTTATAAAAAAGAGGTATTAGAACACAATATTACTTTGAAAGAATCTATCGAAATGTTGGCAAATCAGCTCAATATGACCTATAAACAAACTATAAACTTATTGTACTGTATATAATTGCCTAGTTTTAGATACAAAAATTAAGATAGTAGTTAAGTAAAGATTTTCGACTACCCTTTTACTACTTCTATCTGTTTAAGATTTTATACTAAAAATATTCCTTTAAATTCTTAAGTTTATCTGACTGAACAAACTTAACATCATTAGATATAGCTTTAAGTAACAACTTTTCTTTTTGATTTTCACCAACTCTAAGTATAGTATTGTTTTGAACTACTTTTTGGAGTTGCCTTACTGTAAGATTTTGTGTTATTGCATAATGTTCATAAAATCTCATCTCATCATCTAAACGAATAAAATAAGTATAATGTGTAAAAGATAGTTTAAATTTCAATTGGTCGGTCAGTGACTGGCTTTTTCTATAAAATTACCTACAATCTTTCAAAGTCAATAATGATAAGCTCTCCAAGACGATAATAACTTTTTGTAGATTCATTATAAATAGCTTCTATTATTTTTTTTCTACCATTATCTATGATGGATATTGCCTTGTTTAGTAGGATGTTGTTATTTTGTATTTTCATTAAATACTTTCCTCATTCTCAATTTTCATCATCATATTGTAATGACCTTGATGATCAGTAATTTCAAATATTTTTTTAAAAACTTCTAAATATTTATTAATTGAAGTATCTTGACTCTCAATATACAAATCATCAGATATACTATGTGAACCATCATTTATCCATGAGATTAAAGACTTACATATAGTTTGTTCCTCATAACTTGAAAATTTTTCTATTAATGTTTTATCTCGAGAACTTCCTAGTATCATAAAATAATTTTCAATTATTCTTCTCATAGTATTTTGGATTGTTACAATAGAGTTTTTATCTTTATCTCTCAACTCTTGCCAAAGTAGTTGGTATGATGTTTGTATTGGGTTGTTTTTTTCATAAGCTGTAAATGTTGAAATATTATCATTTTTTCTAACTATCCAATAATTTGTATGGTTTCCACCATTATCTCGCATATCAACACTTGTATAAAAAGATAAGAAATTTGTAAAGGATTGATTGTTGATAGTAAGACTTTTTATAAACTCTTTTTCTATAGTAGTTATTTGGGCTAATTTTATCCAAGAGGTAAAATGATTTTCTTCCACTACAAGCGTATCATTTGTAGATTTATTGAGTCTTTTAGGACTTATATTGATACAAAAACTCTCTTGATAGGTAAAAAATATAATTAATGGTTTTGGTATATTTTGTAATATAAGGGATATTGATCAGTACTACTTTATTCTAAAGAACATCTTATTAAAATTTGGCTATTATCTCTTTATGATTACTCAAGACACTTACAATATCAAAAAATTATTTCTTATTTTCTTACTTTTTGGAATTATTTTATCTTTTGTCAATATAACCACAGAAAAAATATTCTTTGAAGATGAAACAAAAAAAATTGCTTTAGAAAATGCAATAAAAAAAATACAAGAGAGAGAAAATGTACTTGATAATTTTCTTGAACAATCCAGAGTAACACTCCATTCACTCCAAGAGTTGACACTTTTCCAAAAATATCTACATAATAGTACTGACAAAAAGTTGACAAGTCAAATTACAGATATATTTTTGGCATATTCCAAATCACAACCATTTTTTATGCAGTTGCGTTATATCGACAAAAATGGTTTTGAACAAATTAGAATAGACAGAAAAAATGAAAAAAGTAGATCTTATGTCGTTGATCGTAAAAATCTTCAAAATAAATCCAATAGATACTATTTTTATGATTCAAAAACCAAACCATTAAACAAAGTATGGTTTTCTGCAATTGATTTAAATATGGAAAAAGGGAAAGTTGAAATTCCTTATCGATCTACTATTCGAGTAATCCTTCCAATCAGTAAAAATGGTACATTTGATGGGATAGTTATCATCAACTATTTTATGAATGAGTTTTTATTACAACTTACGAATGCACCCTTTTATGATATCATACTTACTGATGGAAAAGGATTTCCTTTATTTCATTATGATTCTAATAAAAGTTGGGGATATTATCAAAATCCGCAATACAATATCAGTGAAGATTTCCCAACTAACTCTACCAAAATTTTGAATAATCAGTCATATAAAACAGACTTTTTTGTATCCAAAAACCTTAATACAACAATTATAGGAGGGTTAAATCTTATTTTACAATTAAAAAAATCGTATTTAGAAAAGTTAAAATTACAATCATATGTCCATTATAGTGTAGTATCAATAATTAATTTAATAGCTTCACTTATTTTAACATTTTTTATCATACGATATTTTAGTCGTACACTTCTAAATATAGAAGTCTTGACCAAATACACAGATAAACTCAAAGAAGAATCAATGCGAAAAAATTTGGCACTTCAAATAGGCACTGTTGCCATATGGGAATGGACATATAAAACAGACAAATTATATTTGGATGATATAATGTATGAAATGTATGGATTTGATAAACAAAATGAAAGTGAACCTCTTTATTCTATGTGGTTAAATACCATTTTTATAGACCAAAAAGAAGATGTTGAAAAACAACTTTTATATGCTAAAAAAAATAATACTGAATTTAATACAAAATTCTGGATACTTACCCCTCAAAAAGAAAAAAAATATATTCATTGCATAGGAAAGAACTATTGTAATCGTGATGATATAGCAGTTAGAATGATTGGTATTAGTACCGATATTACCGAAACTATAAAATATCAAACAAGGCTTCAAGAGCAAAAAGAGGAGTTTGAATCAATCTTTAAGTACACCAAAGATGGAATAGCTATATTGGATCTTAACTCAAATTTCTTAGAATTTAATGATGCTTATGTAGAGATGACAGGCTACACAAGAGAAGAACTCTTGACAAAATCATGTATAGGATTAACCGCACCTGAAGATCTCAAAAGAAGTATTCATGCCTTAGAAACTGTATTAGAGATTGGTCATTTAGAAAATTTTGAAAAAACATGTATTGTAAAAGATGGTAAAAGAATAGAAACAAATATAGCTATCAGTATTATGCCAGATAAAAAAAGATTTCTTTTAATAACCAAAAATGTCTCTTCATTGAAAGTTTTAGAGTCCCAATCACGATTAGCATCTATGGGTGAGATGATAGGAAATATTGCACACCAATGGCGACAACCTTTGAGTATCATTACGACAGCAGCTTCAGGACTTGAAGTAAAAGCAGATTTTAATCAAGAGATTACAACAAGTGAAATCCAAAAATTTTCGCAAATCATAGTCAAACAAGCAGAATATTTATCAAATACTATTGATGATTTTAGGAATTTCATAAAAGGAGATGATGCTCATTTACAAATAAGTGTGCAACAAGCTTTGAAAGATAGTTTAAATTTGACAGAAGCTTCTCGTAATGCAAACTTTATAGAACTTATTGAAGATATAGAGAGTGATTTTATAACCAATGGAAATAAAAATGAACTTGAGCAGGTATTTATCAATATTTTGAATAATTCAAAAGATATTTTGGTAGAAAAAAAAGATTTAGAAAATAAATATGTCTTCATCTCTTTCCAAAAAAATACAAAAGATACTCTTGAGATCAAAATTTTAGATAATGGTGGAGGGATAGATGAAAGTGTCATTCAGAAAATTTTTGAACCCTATTTTACTACCAAACACAAATCAATTGGTACAGGACTTGGTCTTTCTATGGCAAATAAAATCATACGAGAACGATACAATGGATTTATTCGAGCATACAACGAAGAGTACACATATAAAAATAAAAATTATAAGGGTGCTTGTACGATTATAACTATTAAGAGTAATTTGGATAATACAAAAGAGTAAATTATAAAGTAAACTACTTCAAAATTGACACATATCAATTTTTACTTTTCACTATTACACTATAATGATTCAAAATAACTTCAAGGAAATAGGAAAATGACAATAAACCAATTTATGACAACAGACCATAGAGCATGCGATGAACAATTTGCACAATTAGAAAATAGTGTAGATCAAGGTAATTTTGAAGATGCAAAAGGGATGTTTGATCAATTTTCTTCCCATATGTTACACCATTTTGATATGGAAGAGAAAGTGATGTTTCCAAAATATGAGAATTGTGAAGGGGGACATTGTAACCCTACTCCTGTGATGCTCATGGAACACAATCAAATGCGTGCTATTTTTACTCAAATGGCAGATGCAATTACTGCAAATGATAAAGAAAGTTTTTTGGGTCAAAGTGAAACACTCTTATTTACAATGCAACAACACAATATGAAAGAGGAACAAATGATGTACAATCTTGCTGACCAATCTCTCAATTCTGAAGAGATTATCGAAGAGATGAAAGCTTTATAATAATGTCTGAAGAGATACTCTTGGATACGAGAGAGTTAGAAGCCCCAGAACCTATGGGATTGGTGCTTTTAAATTTATCACTTTTAAATGAAACAACCTATATCAAAATGGTTCACCGACTTGAGCCTTTGATGTTGTATACCCATCTCACATCAAACAAATTTCAATATAAAACACTCTTTGAAAATGATAATATCATCATTTATATATGGTCTAATGCGTATCAAGAGATAAAAAAATTAGAAGAGTTATTTTAGATGTTTGTAGGACTGAGCTTAGATCAAGCGCCACCATACAAAGCACCCATCAAGTTTTTTTTGACAGCTCCCCTATTTGCTGTACTTGCAGGAATATCAGCATTTTTTGCAAATGATTTTATATTGCACGATCCATATATCATAGCTACACTTCATCTTATCACTATAGGATTTATTGTGATGACTATTTTAGGAGCATTACAGCAGATGCTTCCTGTAGTTGCAGGAGCTGTTATACCAAAAGCAAATCTTCTAGCCAATATTACCTACCTTTCACTTACTTTAGGTCTGATATTTTTTGTTTTATCTTTTATGTTGTATCAAAAAGTACTTTTTTTTATAGCTGCAACACTCCTTTTAGTAGGACTTTTTTATTTTACAAGTGTGGCACTCTTTCAACTTTTTAAAGTTCAAAATAAATCTTATATCGTACTAGGGATGATACTCTCTTTACTATTTTTTATACTCTCTTTTTTAGTAGGTATTCATCTTCTTATTGCAAATGCTATAGGAAACATAGCTACTTTACATTATAATTTTGCACTTTTACACTACAACTATATATTTTTTGGATTTTTATTTATCCTTGTGGTTGCATTGACTATTCAAGTTGTTCCTATGTTTTGGGTGACAAATGCTTTTGAAAAATCAGATCAAAAGATCATTATTTTTGGCTCTACTATTCTTTTAGGTTTTTATCCTCTTACTCTTTTTTTAGATCTTAAATTAGAGTTAGTTTACAAAATAGCATTTACTTTTTTAATACTCTTTTTTGTCAAAATAACACTCCAAAAACTCCGAAATAGAAAAAGAAAACTCAAAGATATAACAGTCTATTTTTACAATACCTCTATGCTATTTTTAGCACTAGGAACACTCTATTGGTTTTTGATGAGTTTTTTTAATCTCCCTACAAATACACTGGCTCTTTTATTTGGTTTAGGTTTTGTAGTTTCTATTATGAATGGTATGTTATATAAAATCGTTCCATTTCTTACTTGGTTTCATCTCAATGCAAAAGGGATATTTACAATTCCCACTATGAGAGATATGATACCTATAAAAAATATGCAGATACAATTTTATTTTCATTTAAGTAGCCTAATACTTTTTTTTATTGGATTTTCAATGGATAGTTCTATCATCATAAGATTAGCTATCATTTTATTTATAATTTCAAATATTATATTTTTTATAAATCTCTTTAGATCGGTAAAAATTTATCTTCAAACTGAGAATAGTTAAAGTGATAAAAAGTTACAATAACCATAACTAATACAAAATTTAAGACTATTAGTATACAATTCAACAGATTCTAATAAGGACATTTTATGAAAGACCTGAACTTTTTAAACAATCTTGAGATTAAGGGAAAATTGCTATTATTAGTTTCTTTCCCATTAATTGCATTATTATACTTTTCTGCAAATGCCGTTCATAACTCCTATATTGTAGGAAAAAATGTACACAGTGCAACAATTCTAACACATATAGCAACTGATATATCGCATTTAATACATGAAACTCAAAAAGAAAGAGGTATGACTGCTGGTTACTTAGGAAGTAAAGGTAAAAAGTTTGCAGATAGTTTACCCGTGCAACGAAAAGTTACAGATAAAATGTATCAAGAATTTTTAAAATTTAATGCAACTGTTGATTATTCTTTATATCCTAAGAGTTTTGAAGATCGAATGAACAAAGCAATTGATAAAATACAACATTTAGGAGAGATAAGAAATAAAATTGATACTTTTGCTATTTCAGGTGAAAAAGCAATTGCATTTTTCTCTCAAAACAATGCTTTATTTTTGTCTATGGTAAATGCAAGTGTAAAACTGAATAGAGTACCTGAGGTGATAAAAGATGTAGCAGCTTTCAATGCTTTTTTACAAGCAAAAGAGAGAGCAGGAATTGAAAGAGCAGTTGGTGCAAATACTATTGCATTAGATAAATTTGCTCCCAATATGAGAACACACTTTATGAATCTTATCTCTAGTCAAAAATCTTATCTTGAAACATTTCATGGATATTCAGCTGATGAGGAAAATGACTATTTTAGACAAGTAATGGTTGGAAAAGATATTGATGAAGTAAATAGAATAAGAAAAATATTACTTGAAGCAACTGAGATTGGTGGATTTAATGTTGATGCTGAATATTGGTTTAAGACCATGACTTCCAAAATAGAATTATTGAAAAAAACAGAAGATTATATTCGAGATACTATTGAAGTAACAGATTCTACAATGAAACAAGCAATTATTATTGCATCTTCTCTTGCCAATTTATTACATGAAACTCAAAAAGAAAGAGGTATGACTGCTGGATTTTTGGGAAGTAAAGGAGATAAATTTCATCTAATACTTCCAAAGCAAAGAAAATTAACAGATCAAAAAATTAAAAAACTAAAACAAATTCTAAAACAAATTTCAAAAGAATATTTTACATCTCAATATAAACTAACTGTCAGACATGTACTCACTAATATAGAAAAAATAGAGAATATAAGAGATAAAGTCTCTTCTTTTGATATCTCTACAGCAGAAGCAATTAAGTATTATACAAAAATGAATGCAAGTTTTTTAAATACTATAGCTACAATGATACAAATGGGTACAACACCCGATGAAGTAAGAGATTTAAGTGCTTATTATAATTTTTTGATGAGTAAAGAAAGAGCTGGTATAGAAAGAGCTGTACTCTCTAATAGTTTTGGAAGAAATAAATTTTTACCTGGGATGAAAATGAAATTTATCAAGTTAGTAACTGAACAAGACTCTTATATGAACACATTTCTACAAACATCAAATACTATTCATTCTGGATATTACACAAAAACTGTACAAGGAACAGCTGTAAATGAGGTAAACCGTATGAGAAAGATTGCCTTTGATGCCACTACTATAGGTGGATTCAATGAAGATTCAGCTAAATGGTTTAATCATATGACACAAAAGATAAATAAACTCAAACAGATTGATGATTATTTAGTAAATAAACTTTTAACAAGACTAAAAGAACTTGAAGATAAAGCAAATTTTTCTATGTATTTTGATTTGATTACTGCTATTTTTGTTCACTTAACTGTATGGTTTATCTCATTAGTCATTGCTTCTAATATCCTAAAAAATCTAAAATCATTTAAAAGAGGACTCAATTTTTTCTTTTCATATGCTGTTCGAGAAAAAAGTTATATGCGACCTATGGAAGTATATGGTAAAGATGAATTTGCACAAATGACTATTGAGATGAATGAAGGAATTGTAAAAACAACCTATATCATCGAACAAGATAAAAAAGTAGTGCAAGAGATTGATAATGTTATGGGTAAAGTTGAAAATGGATTTTTTACCTATTCTATCCACGAAAAAGGAGCTACAACAGAAGTTGAAAGTTTAAGAAAAAATATAAATGGAATGCTAAGTGGAACCAAAACAAAACTTGATAATATCAATGAAGTTCTCAATCAATATGGTCAAGGTATCTATAACTACAAATTACAAAGTAAAGATAGAATTGGTTTATATGGTGATTTTGGGAGTTTATCTACAGGACTTACTGCATTAGGGCATGATATATCCAATTTTATGGCGTTATTTTCAAATGCGATAGATGAACTCAATAGTAACTCCTCTATTTTAATTGATACATCATCAAGTGTTGCCCACTCTTCTCACACACAAGCAAAAGCACTTAAACAAACAGCTTTATCTGTAGAAGAGATTGCACTGAGTATCAATGAAAATTTTACAAATGTTTCTAAAATGTCAACATTATCTGATGCCTTAAAAGAATCTGCAAATGAAGGACAGGTACTCGCAAATAAAACATCAGTATCTATGGATGAGATTAATACCGAAGTTAATTCTATAAATGATGCAATTAGTATCATAGACCAGATTGCATTTCAAACAAATATTCTTTCTTTGAATGCCGCTGTTGAAGCTGCCTCTGCAGGAGAAGCGGGAAAAGGTTTTGCTGTTGTTGCTCAAGAGGTTCGAAACTTAGCAAGTAGATCAGCAGAAGCTGCTAAAGAGATAAAGACATTGGTTGAAAATGCCACTACAAAAGCAAAAAGTGGACAAAAAATCGTAACGAATATGATAGATGGATATAGTGATTTAACAAATAAAATCACCGAAACAAAGTCTATTATTGATACAGTATCTATAGCTTCAACTGAACAAACATCAAATATCACCCACATCAATGAAGAGATAAACAAAATAGATAGTGTCACTCAAAAAAATGCAAATGACTCTGGAGAATTAAAAAATATCTCATTAAAAATAGAAAAACTCTCAAAAAACTTGAGTGTTGTTATGGATGGAGTGACTTTTGAACAAAGTGCAAAACTACAAGTATGTGACCCAGCTATGACCAATACAATTTCAGCATGTAAAAATGAACATATTAAGTTTAAAGCACAACAATTTGAAAAACTCAATTCATTTACATCTTTTGCAATACCAAATCAACATGAATGTAGACTTGGTAAATGGATAGAGGAGCAACAAAGAAATAATAGTGTATTTACACAAAGTTCAAAATGGACAAAACTTTTAGATACACATAAAAAAGTGCATTCAGATATTCAACATTATGTAGATAAAAATGCTTCAAATGCTTCAAACAGTGAGTTAGGAGAGATTGCTCAGCTTATTGAGACTGATACACTTACAATATTTGATGATTTAAATACGATATTAGAATCGCATTGTAAAGATTTGGAAAATTAAATGTATTGAAAAAATTTGAAGATATTGATATATATCAACATCTTCAAGAGTAAATTGTATTATAATCCTTTTATATAAAAATACAAAAGGAAACAAATGAACAATTTACCACAAAATGCACAAGAGATAACTGTAGAAGGTGCAACTGTACCTTTTTTTAAATATGAAGAAAATGGTGTAACTTTTTTACAGTTTGATAGTAGTAAAGCAGGACATCCCGAGCCTATGATAAATGCTATGTCAGGATTGCAAGCATTACAAGATGGTCAAAAATTAATTATGATAAACAGCAAAGCACCTATGGGACTTTTTCCAAAAGTTGAAAATGAATTTACTTTTGAATTAGATGAATTAGAAGATGGAAATGCAAAAATAATCTTTTCAAAAAAAACTGATGCAGAAGCTAACACTAACTTTAAAGATACAGGTTGTGGTGGTGGAAGTTGCTCTAACTAATGGCTATTTCGCAAGACTTCGCACCACCATTTAAACTTATAGCACCTTATTTTATTTTGGGTGTTGCAAGTTTTGTATTTTCTACATTTTTACTCTTTGGCTTTGATATAGAATCAGTTACAAGTATGGATCACACAACTTTATCATGGGTACATATCTTTTTATTGGGATTTGTGATGATGGTGATATTTGGAGCGATGGCACAGCTCGTCCCTGTAGTACTTGAAGTGGGACATTTTGCTGTAGAGTTATACTATATCATCTATCCCCTTTTATTTATAGGAACCGTGCTAATGGGCTATGGGTTTTTAAACTCCCCTGCTTTATTACCTTATGGCGGTATTATTGTCCTTGTCTCTTTACTTATATTTGTTTTAGAAACATTTTTAACTATCAAAAAAGTAAAAAAACTCAACCTAGTTATGGTGAGTGTTCTTTTGGCGAATAGTTTCTTATTTTTAGGACTTATTTTTGGTATTTTGATGGCACTAGGATATGCAGGCACTATAGATATAGACATCAATTCACTTTTAAAAGCACATATCTATTTAGTGCTAGCTGGATATGTTGGCATAACAATTATGGGGATGAGTTTGATTCTTTTACCTATGTTTTGGTTATCGCATAGTTTTTCGTGGAAACCTGTGACTTATGCATTGTATTTGATAAGTTTTGGGGTAATTTTTGTGATGCTTTCATCCCTATTTAAAAGTAATATTTTAGAATATATAGGATATATTTTAACTTTAACAGCTTTATGTTTATATTTTTATCAGGTGTATATCATATTTAAAACACGAGTACGAATGGACAAAGATATCTATCTAAAATCTTTGATTTTTTCATATGTAAGTTTATTTATAAGTTTACTATTAGGAGTAGTGTATATTATTTTTCCATCTCCTACCCTCCTTTTAGCCATAGGATGGATACTATTTTTAGGATATATCATATTTATAATCAACGGTCATCTGTATAAAATAGTACCATTTTTAGTCTGGTATGAAAGATTTTCACCACTAATAGGGAAACAAAAAGTACCAATGCTAGCAGATATGGTTCCTGTACAAAGTAGTAAACTTCAATTTTTATTTACAGCAGCAGGAGTAATAGTAGGCGTTTTAGGGATCGTATTTTCATCAAATGAGATATTTAAAGCGGGAGTGAGTTTTTTATTTATAGGGTCAGTTTTTATGCTAAAAGACTTACTCTTTATGATAAATTATAGATAATTTCAAAAAATAAAAGGAGATTTTTATGGTAACAAAAGAAGAGATATTTAAAGCAGTTTCAACAGTAAATGACCCAGAAGTAGGATTCAATCTTGTAGAGATGGGGCTTATTTATGACGCATCTTGCGATGAAAGCTACAATGCAAAAGTGATTATGACACTTTCTACAAAAGCGTGTCCTTTGCATCAGATGATTGTACAATGGGTAGAGGAAGCTGTGTTAAGAGAGTGTGAAGCGATTCAGAATATAGAAGTAGAAGTGGTTTGGGAGCCTGCATGGAATATCAGCATGGCAACACCTGAAGTGATACAAAAACTCAGCGGAAATTAATATAGGTAAACTGGTTGATGAATATTTTAGCTTTTATATCAAGCTTACTTATCATCAAAGATTGGTTTTTCCCTTTAGAAAAACCTAAAAATTGTACAGGAACAAAAAAAATATGAATTATCCAGAATTTTTCAATACAATAGAAACAATCAAACTCAAAGACCCTCTTTCAAATCTTTTGGGTACCTTTGAAAATGGCTTAGTAGAATTTAGTTATTTAGATGTCGTTAAAAATGCAGGGCATAGTTGCCCTACAGTTACAGGTGCTTATCTCTTGGCTCTTGAGGGTTTAAAAGAGTTATATAAAAATGAACTTCCAACACGAGGGGAAATTTTTGTATCCTTTAAAGAAGATGCGAGTGAAGGTGTAGCAGGAGTAATTGCAAATGTACTCAGCCATATCACAGGTGCTACAGAGATTTTAGGATTCAAAGGGTTAAATGGCAACTTTGTAAGACATGATTTGATGAAATTTGATGATAGTATCAATTCAAGTATAAAACTCCAAAGACTCGACACAGGAAAAAGTGTAGAGTTAATTTACAATCCATCAAGTATAGACCAAAATCCACAAATACCACAACTGATGCAAGAAATTATGCAAAATAAAGCAACGATAGAAGATAAAAAAACTTTTGGTATATTATGGCAAGAACGGGTTGAAAATATATTTAAAAATATTCCACAAGTTATCTCTGTAGTATAAAATGACAAACGAAAAATTTATAAGTGAGATAAAAACTTTAAAAAAGTTTTTTACATTACACTGTAAAGACAAACACACACATCAAAAAAAGTATACAAAAAATATATACTATAAAAATCAAAATTATACTATAGATTTTTGTCTTTGTCATGAGTGTAGTGAACTTATAAGTTATTCAATCCAACGACTTCAAGAGTGTCCACATGAGCTAAAACCACGATGTAGAAACTGCTCAAACCCTTGCTATGAAAAAACCCAATGGAAACAACTCGCTCATCTTATGAGATATAGTGGTATTCAATTAGGTGTGTTAAAAATCAAAAAATTATATAAATTTAGCTACAATTTATTCAGAAATTAATAGGAGTTTATTATGAATAGAAGAGATATATTAAAAGTAGCTGCTGTTGCAGCACTAGGGACAACTGTTGCAAATGCTTATGATACAAAGTTGTTATACAATAAAAAAGATATGAAAATTATGGATCCAGCCAAACCTACAAAAGCGGAATTAAAACATCTACCTGAAATTAAAATTGGTGATAAAGATGCCAAAGGATATTCATTGATCGAAGTGAATATAGGTCAAGCAGGTATAATCCATCCGAGCGATCCAACACATTGGATATATGAGATAGAACTATTTGCAGATAAAAAATCTGTTTCTACTGTCTCTTTAGAGCCTGTAATCTCAAGAGGTTTTTTAGCTACAAGAGTAAAAATTGATGAGATTAAAACACTTACTGCTGTTTCAAAATGTAACCTACATGGAAATTACACAGCATCAATAAAAGTATAATTTTTTCAACTATCAAGATAGAATGAACATTTTCTATTTTGATATTCTCTTGCAAAATAACTATATGAATTAAATACAAAATTTAACTACAGCTTTATCTATTTTTATCTTATCTCACAAATGATTTCATCATAAAATAATATTTATCTTCAGTGATAGCCTTAAATTCATATTCTATACCATCTGATATTTTTGCTATCTCATACATCCCTATACCACCACCTTTTTCATGTGTATTAACACCTAATTTTCTAAGTTCTCTGTATCTTTTTCGAATACCTACTTTATCTAAATTTTGAATTTCTATTAATTTTGGTTCTATACTGTCTCTATCTTTTATTGAAATAATATTTGTAGATATTATTTCATAATATTCATTATTTGTGTGATATTGTACTTCTATATTCCCTGCTGGTACAATTTTATTAGCATCTTCAACTCTCAACCCTTTAGAATAGTGCATCATATTTTGGCAATACTCAATAGTTATAGTTGATACTCTTCCCATCATCCTCTTATCAATGATTTTTAACTCACAATTATCCATACAAGTAGCTATCACATTTTGAGTCATGACCCCTTCATATTTTACTATCTCTTCTATTGTATTCTTTTTAAAATCTGACTGTTTTCCTATTTCAAATGCGATGAGTGTCATATCATCATTTCTATCATTATTAGAAACCATTGCTTCATAATCCATCATCTTCGTCATAAAGATTGTTTGTAATTTACTCATAGGTTCTTTATAGTGTTCTTTGATAATATTTGTAAATCGTTTTTTACCAAATGGGAAATCTTTTACACCACCATTTTGATCTAGGTATCCATCTGTTGTACAATAAAATTTCATACCCTCTTTTACATTTATGACTGTTTCTTTATATTCATAATTCATATCACATTTTTTATATCCTACTGAGTATCTATTGCCTTTGATTATTTGAAACTCTTCATTTTCATCTATATAAAATAGCGGTGTTTCTGCACCTGCAAATTTTAGTATTTGCATCCTTTTATTATAATAAATAATTCCACCATCCCAACCTGCATTGGATAAAGAATCTTGTGTTTCTTGTCGTAATAGTTGTTTGATGGCACGATTGAAGTATTGCATTACCCATGCTGGACTTATATCCATATCTTCATCTGCATTTATAAGTGTAGCAATCTCTCTTTCTACTGCTTTTACTATCATCGTTACAAAAGCCCCAGGAACACCATGACCTGTACAGTCTATAAAAAACAATAAACATTCATCTTCATGCCGCAGATCATTTAACAACCAAATATCTCCACCTACTGTATCTTTTGGTGTCCATGTAACAAAATAATCTTTAAAATATAACGACATATCTTCTGGTTGGGACACTACCGCACTTTGAATTAAACTTGCATATTCTATAGAATCTCTTGAATGTTTATAAATATCTTTCATTTTTTTTGTAGATTCTTCAGCTTTTTCTTTTGCTTCGTTTAATTCTAACTCTCTTAATGATACTTTATTTACAAAATGCAAAAAGTTTTTTGCAATTATTGCAATCTCATCATTATTTACAATTGTTACCTCTGGAGTTTTCCCATTTACATATTCTGACATTATAATTTTTAGTTTCACCATTCTTTTCGATATTTCTTGTGTATAGTGTATAAATAATATAAAAACAAAAAGACTCAATAAAAATGCAATTGCAAGAGCTAGAGTGGTTTTAATGAATTTATCTTCAAAATATTTTATTTGTATTCTTTCATTTTTAAGAAGTTTTTCATTAATTTCTTCAATTTGTAAATTGAGTGATTCAATTCGAACGAACCTGCGTATTATTTTTTTTAATTTGTATTTTTCTTTAATAAGACTAATCTGATTATCAAAAATATCTATTTTGATTTTTGATTTTAAAGGCATTTTTAAAAATTCTTTTTTTAAAAATAATAATTTTTTATAATTTTCTTCATAAAGTGAGGAGTGTAATATATACAAATATTTATTGTATTCGTTTTTATCTTTTTCTATTAATTCTAAGATATGAGCTAAATAATTTTTTTTCTTAATTTCTAATTGTATAATCTCTTTTTTAATAACAATAAATTCTTTAACAGTTTTTTCTATTTTTTCTAATTGTTCTTTTATTTTTAGTGAATATAAATTATTATTTTCAAATAAAAATATTTTTGAGTTATAAATATTTTTATACAAATCATTTTGAACTTTTTCTAGGCTAAATGCTTGTTTAATAAGTAAAATTTCACGGATATTTTTTTCTATACTTGCTGTATAACTCTTTAACTTACTTATTTTAGAAATAGTCGGCAAAGTATTTTTTATAATTTCATCTTGGTTATCTTTCATCATATAAAATAGATATCCATTTAATAAAATAAAAATAAGCATAAATAGTATATTTAAATAAACAAAGAATTTTAGATTAAATACAATACTTTTATTTTTGTTCATATAAACTCTCAAAATCATAACTTGTACATTTATTGTATTTAATATAATCTTCCACACTTATTAATTCTTCTACAATATCAAATTCTAAAGCATCAATCACTTTTTGAGTTTTTGTATCTATCAAATTAATATTATATTTATCCAAAGACCAAGATACAGCTTCTTCTTTTAACCCTAATCGAATATCTTTTGTACTAGTTTGATTATTTAAAAAATCAATTAATACCTTATAAATAGCCACATCTATTCTTTTTACCATTGATGTCAAAACAGTCCCTGGGGCTTCATGATTTTGATTGGCATCAACACCAATTATAAATATACTATTTTCTTTTCCTGCTTTTATGATCCCTTTACCTGTTCTATCAGCAGCATGAAATATTACATCTGCCCCTTTTTTAACCATTTTATTTGTTATTATTCCACCTTTTTTAGGATTGTTAAAAGCCAAATAAGTATTGCCTGTCATCTCAACTAATACTTTTGCTTTTGGATTGATATGCTTAACACCTTGAACAAAACCACAAGCAAATCTTCTAATAACAGGAATATCCATCCCTCCAATAAATCCAATCGTATTTGATTTTGATTTTAGAGCAGCAATTGCACCCACTAAAAAAGAACCCTCTTCCTCTTTAAAATTGATATTTAAAATATTTTTAGCTTTGCCTGCATTTCCATCAATGATTACAAAAGTTTTATTTGGAAACTCTTTTGCTACTTTTTTCAAAGATTCTGAATATAAAAAACCTAATGTAAGTATTGGATTATGTCCTTTTTTTACAATATTTCTCAACAAATCTTCTTTTTTGTATTTACTGCCATGTGATGAATAAATAGGGACTTTTATATTATAAAGATTTTCAAATGAATTTATCGCTTTATACCCTAACCCCACATAACTCGTTTGATTTGGATGTTCTAGTTCAACTTCCATCAAAACTGCTGGAGAAAAAGCAAATAAATAATTTATACCAAGCGATATTAATAACAAAAAGTTTTTTAACATGATTTTCCTTGTTTCATTGAGTTTTACCACCTATCTATTTTAAGAATATTTTATCTAAACTTTATAGTCTTTTATATAATAAGATTAAAATTTTTATCAAATTCAAACTCTGCATTTTTAAATAATTTAAAGTTTTCTATATTTATTTTATTTATTGTCATCTAAATTCTTTCATTAGTTAAATTCTTTACAGTCATATCCCATGCAGTTATAAACTGATAAGGTTTTACTGGCATACCTATCTCTTCCATATCTAACCAATCTTTTAATTGCTTTTTTCTTTTCATCTGTATACAATTTAATCCTAAGATCTCAATCATATACTTAACATCAGATTGTTCAGATTCTGATAAACTTACATTTGGTGAAAATATACCAAGTTCATAATCAAAACTTAGATATTTGTATGGGTCATATTCTTCTGCATCTGGTTTTAGGATATTTCGGATAGGTTTTGAACCTTTGATTCTACAGTTTACATGTGTATCTGCGATAAAAAGATTGTCCCATAACCAAGCTTGATTTTTTTTCAAACTCTCATCAAAATGTTCTAAGTCACCTCTAATTTCATTTTTATCATTTTGAGTTAAATCTTTTATATATTTATTATCATCCCAATTGTCTTTATCAAAAAACTTTTCATCACAAAGTAGCTCTTCTGTATAAACACATAAGCCTTTTTGACAAGATAATAAACTCATTTTGATATCAAAATAATATTCATTTTTAGAACTATTATATTCGGGATGTTCAGTACCTAAAGTTTTTAACCATGTATTATAATCCGTTGAAAGGATAATACTTTTATCTATTTTTTTCATTAGTTTTTTAATCCTAACTTCTTAGAAAGTTTTTGTAATTCAGGAAGTTTTTCTAGTTTCTCTTCTTTTGTATTTAATGCTTTTATCTCTGCTTTTAAAGTAGCATAGTCCATAAGTCCTTTTTCTCTTATTGAAAAATTAGAGTCATCTCCTAAATCAAATATATCTGTTAATATACCAGTCCATGTCAACATCCTAGGATCTAAAACATAATTATCCACATGATTCTCACCTTCAAAATAATCTTCTCTATATATCTGATTATCCTCATTAAACTTCAACTCCACTACTTCCCAAGGCTCAAAACTAGATGCGATAATAGGTGAATGAGTAGCTAATATAAGCTGATTGTTCTCACCAACATCTGTATATAAATCTACTAGTTTTTTTTGTATATCAGGATAAAAAGACATTTCAGGTTCATCTATGAGGATGATGCTATCTTGTGGTGAATATATTTTAAGTGGTATAAAAGTTGAAATTGAATTTTTTGTACCTGTACTCAAATCATCATAACTTATAATATTCTCATTTGATAAATCTTTGATGATTAAATCTGTAAAACTTTTTTGATTTTCATCAATCTTTGTTAATTCTAAATTGAATTCTTTTAATATATAGTTTAATTTATCTGAAATATTTTCTAATGTATTATCATTCTTATCTTTCCAATCTAGTATATCTTTTATATAATTATCTTTTGTATACTCATCATTCTCTATAAGTTTATTTGTTAATTTATTATTATATTTACTATATTCTATTTGATAGTTGTCTATTTTTTCTTTTAAGAATTCCCAAGAATTACCATTATCACTCTTAATATTTACAATTGACCTATCTATAAGTTTTTCTGATTCTAATTTATGTACAATATCAGCTACAGGTTCTCCCTTGTTTGCATATCTTTTCGTTAACTCTTTTCTTTTTGAAATATCAAGTTCTTTATCAATTCCAACAAAATATATTTCTTCATTTTCTAAAAGTTTAATATTTGTTGGATTCATTTTCGATTTATTAAAAGTAAAAAGAGTTTTTACCGTAGTATTATTTTTAGTAATAAATTCATTTGTTATATATTCATCTTCTTTTGATTTGTTTTTAAATTCTGAGAAAGGTTGATACCAAGTTGCTAAATAATGAAGGTCAATAACAGACTTCTTAATAATATCCAAAATATTAGTCTTCCCAGTACCACTTTGTCCAATGATACATATCTTATCCAAAGGTTGTCCCTCTTTTTTATGTCCTTTTGGATATGTTAAGTTTAAGGTCAAATCTTGAAATTGTTTATAGTTTTTAATTGTTAAATTAGATATTTTCATTGAGTTTAGCCACCTGCGTATTTTTAGAAGATTTTATCCAAAACCTCCTAACTTTGGTATAAATGATACTCTTTATCTATCAAATTTTATCCCCTTTTGTTCACAATCCAACAACATCTGTTTTGTTTCTAATCCACCTGCATATCCTACAAGTTTTCCGTTTGAACCTATGATTCTATGGCAAGGTATGATTATAGAGATAGCATTTGCTCCATTTGCATTGGCTACTGCTCGTACTGCTTTTTCATTTCCTATTGAGATTGATTGTTGTTTATAAGAGCTTGTTTTTCCGTATGGTATTTTTAAGAGTGCTTCCCATACTGACTTTTGAAAATCACTCCCTACGAGTAATAAAGATATATCGAAAATTTCTCTTTTATTTTGAAGATATTCTTTTAATTGTATTCGTGTCTTTTCTATCACCTCATCGTTTTGTTCTACATACTGAGCTTTTAGAATTTTTTGTATTCTTCTATCTATACTATCTCTTTTGACTCTATAGCGATAATCTAATAAACATAACTTATTGTCGTATGACCCAAAGATAAAATCTATATTGTTTATCGTTATGTACTGTATATTAATAGTTTTCATGTTTCTCTTATGCTACTAATTGTTTTACCACCTATCGCATAATTATCCGTATGTACCTCATCTATTATCACTACACATGTTTTTTCACCTCTCCCAAAGATATTGACAAAAGTATCTGTTAACTCTTTTGCTAATCTTGCTTTTTGTTCTTTTGATGCTCCCCCATCTTCATGTGTCATCTTTACATTTATTATTGGCATTTTTTACTCCATATTCAGTTTTAAGTATTATATGCAATTATTTTATATAATGTCAAATAAAGTAAACTATGTTTTATATACCCATTAATGGAGTATTTACGAAGCCTCCCCATTAATTCTTTTTATTTCATTTAGTTTATCAAATAATGACAATGTATAACTCTCAACATCACTTGCAATTTTTCGTAATTCATCATTAGAAACCCTTGACGCATTTTTTTCTACATATTCTTGGACACTTGAATGGACATTTATATGTAGCTTTTTTAGTTCTCCCCACTCTCTTGTATGGGTAAATGGTATATTATTATTTTCTGATTCTTCCATCCATTTTCCCATCATACAAGAGTGTTCATTCTGAACATTCCATCTTTTGTATGTCCCTACTTTTTCATAATTTTCCATCTTAAATTTGATGTGATCATTTTTTAATTGAGCTGTTTTATACACCAGCTCAATATTACTCACTTGTTTTCTATAACTCTCTTTAAATTTTGCTTTTGAAGAAGCACTAATCAACTCTTCTGATAAATCAGAAATAGAATATGATAGTGTAGAAATATACTGTGCATTTTTGGCATTGATTTGTGTATTTTTATCCAAATTTCCTATGGCGCTATTGATCTGTTCTATACTATTTTGTTGCTCTTGACTCGCTGTAGATACATCATTGATGATCTTGATAGTATTTGAAACATGCGTATTTAAGTTTTCATATCCTATACTCATCTCATTGGCGATACTTTTTCCTTGCTCTGTTTTTTGGGTCGCTTTTTGAACCAAAATCTTTATCTCTTGTGCTGCCTCTTTTGATCGTGATGCTAGATTTCGTACCTCTTGTGCAACTACAGCGAAGCCTTTTCCAGCCTCACCTGCTGTTGCTGCCTCAACTGCTGCATTGAGACTCAAAATATTAGTTTGGAAAGAGATTCTATCGATTATAGCAGTTGCTTCATTGATTGCCATTACTTGAGAATTGATATCATCCATAGATTGGGCTGTTTTATTTGAAAGTATTTTTCCCTCTTGTGCAGAGATAGATAACTCCTCTGCATATTGTGACATAGTATTTACATTTGAGGTGTTATTTTGTATATTATGAGTGATCTCTTCAAGTGAAGCAGATGTTTCTTCCAACGAGACTGCTTGAGAATTTGAAGCATTAGATAACTCTATAGAACTTTGACTCAATATAGAGGTGTCATGGTTGAGTTTATCCCCTGTATTTAAAATCATCGCCAAAAATTCTGATACATTATTCCCTATAAGTTTAGTACTAGATACAAGTGTTCCAAAATCACCATAAAGACCCGTTTCACTTTTTTTGGGTACTGTATATTCAAAATTATACTGACCATATGCTTCGAGTGCTTTGTTTAATATATCAAATTTATGTTTTGTTTCATCCAGCATTTTATTTATATTAATAATCAAATCTTTTACATCATCAGAGACATTATTGTGGTGAGGTATTTTATATCCATAAAAACCATTCGCAACTTTTTGTAACACATCATTGGCTTCTTTGAGAACCTCTTTATTATGATTGATAAGGGTTACACTATTTATAATATTACTATTAATTTCATCAGCTATCTCTCTAAATTCGTCTTTTGATTGTATATCTAAAGCATCTGCACTATTTGATTTGTGATTTATCACATCAAAAAAACTTTTCAAACCATTTTTGATAATTTGTATATTTTTTACCACCTCTTTAGATATCATAATAACTACAGTAAATTCTATAAATACAATCAAGCATGCAATAGAAAGAATAATATAAAATAAGTGTTCGCTCTTTGTTTCAACCTCATTATGGATAATATCATTCACTTTTTGAAGTAATTCTAATGTCTTAATAAAATTTTTCTGTAAATCTTTTTGTAAATTATCTATCTCTTTTTGATCTTGAACAATTTTTGTGAGCATTTTCTTATATTGGATAAGTGATTCATTTATCTTTTTTTGCATAGGTTTATTTGTAGTAAAATGTTCAGAACCTCGCACAGATCGTCGCATCTTAAAATGGATTCTTCCAAATTTATTCAAATCTATTCTTTTTGTCAATAAAAAATCTTTTTCATATAACTCTAAAGTCATCATATACTGTAAAAGTTTATAATCATATACATTTTTAAATATTGCTTTGATATTATTTTTTGCAGCCAGCATTTGTGATAAATTTGTTTGTATCTCTTGCTGTTTATTTAAAACAACTTGGTATGAATTATGTGATTTGATAAGTTGATCTTTAAATTTTTCTAATATCTCTAATTCTAAATGAACTGTATTTGTTGAGTTACGAAGTTTTTCAAAAGATATATGAGTAAGATTGTACTTTGTATCAAATTCAGAATTTATAGATTTTTCTTTTGAAAGCGAGTTAAGATCTAAAATTGTCATACGTAAATTTGTAAGATTATCCAACACATTCAAGTATTTCTTTTGTGCTGAAGAATAATAAGTCATTAACAATAATAAAATGACAAATCCAATAGTAGTAAGAACTGAAATAATATTTAATTTTGATTTAACTTTTGTAAAATTGTGTAACAAGGGTAAGCCTTCATAATAATTTTTGTAAATTTAACTAAAAATTATTACTTTTTGATTACAGATATTTATATCATTATATTTATTGACTGATTGTAGGATTAAAAGCTTTTGTACCTACTTGTATTTTTTGACCCACTTGTAAGTTTTTTACCTCTTCACTACTGATAACTATCTCTACTAATTGCTGTCCAATAGCTATAATCGCTATATAAATTACATCAACTTTTTTGATATCCAAAAGTTCACCCTCAAAAGAAAATTTTTGACTCCCTTTTGTTTTGAGTAAAATATCTTTTGGTTTTCCATCGTTAACTATTTTTCCTTGATTTAAGACTACCACTCTTGAAGCGAGTCTATATATTTCACTAGGATCATGACTTATCATAACCGTAGTTGTTCCAAACTCTTTGTGCAAAGCAAGTATCTCATTTTGGAGTTTGATTCGCATATCTACATCCAAAGCAGACAAAGGTTCATCCATCAAAAGCAGTTTGGGTCTATTCATAAGCGCACGACACAAACTTACTCGTTGTTTTTGACCACCACTTAAACTATTGGGTGATCTTTGTTTTAAAGAAAGCAATTCTGTCATCTCCAAAAGTTTGTTCGCTAAATCTTTATCTTTTTTTACATACAAAAGATTTTGTTCTATACTCATATTTTCAAAAAGTGCATAGTCCTGAAAAACAAAGCCTATTTTTCTTTTTTGCACAGGAAGTGCGTTTTTATCATCTTGCCATATTTCATCATCTACAATAATAGTTCCAGTAGATTTTTCTAATCCTGCCAGTATTCGTAAAAGTGTCGTTTTCCCACTCCCACTCAAACCTGTTATTGCAATAAAATCATTATTTTGTATTTGTAAATCGATGTCCAGATTCATCTCACCTTGTGATCCATGTAGCTTTTTATTTATATTTATTGAAATCATAATTGTTTATCTCCTCCATTAAAATCTTTTTTTTTATTTTCATTACCAAGTACTTTTTAAAAACTAAGTTATTTTTTTGGATTTATTTCATTTATTATAACTAAAAAGTCACATTAATGCACTCATTATATTGTATTTACAACATTATGTAGATATAATATACTCTATTTTTTCAAAAAGGATACATCAGTTGGATTATTTAAAAGTAATTGGTAAAAAGAAACTTCAAGGAAGTGTACAGATAAGCGGAGCAAAAAATGCTGCTTTACCACTTTTGGCATGCACAATTTTGTCATCAAAAATGCTCAATATAACAAATTTGCCAGATGTTGTAGATATAAATACTTTACTACAATTACTTGAGATGTTAGGTTCGAGTTATCACAAAGATAAAAATATTTTAGATATCAATTCTAAAACTATCCATAAAACAAAAGCTACTTATGAGATAGTCAAAACTATGCGAGCTTCTATTTTGGTTTTGGGTCCATTATTAACACGATTTGGTCACTGTGAAGTTTCTCTTCCTGGAGGATGTGCTATAGGGCAAAGACCTGTAGATTTACATCTCAAAGCCTTAGAGCAGATGGGTGCTACTATTGAGATAAAAAATGGCTATATTGAAGCAAAAGCACCTCATGGACTCAAAGGTGCAACAATTGTATTTGATAAAATAACCGTAACAGGTACAGAAAATATTGTTATGGCTGCTGCTATGGCGAATGGTACTACTACTATTATCAATGCAGCAAAAGAACCTGAAGTGATTCAGCTTTGTGAAGTAATACAAAGTGGAGGAATTACAATAGAAGGAATTGGAACGAATACTATTATAATTGAGGGATCAAATCAACAACTTTTACCTCTTCAAGACTTTACTATTATTCCAGATCGTATAGAAGCGGGCACATATCTTTGTGCGGGTGCTATAACGAACTCTATATTAAAAATTGAAAATGTAAATCCACAACATCTCGACGCTGTAATAGCAAAATTTGAAGAGATGGGGTTTGGAATAATAAAAGAAAAAACTAGTGTGACTATTTTACCCGCAAATAAAATAAAATCTGTACATATCACCACTACTGAATATCCAGGATTTCCTACAGATATGCAAGCTCAGTTTATGGCATTAGCAACTATGGCAGATGGGGTAAGTACCATAGATGAGAGACTATTCGAAAACCGATTTATGCATGTGAGTGAGCTTGTGCGTATGGGAGCAGATATTACTCTCAATGGAACAACAGCAAGCATACAAGGAACACCTAAAAAACTTTTGGGTACAGATGTTATGGCAACAGATCTAAGAGCAAGTAGTGCTTTGGTTTTAGCAGGACTCGTAGCAGATGGAGAAACAAAAATACATAGAATTTATCATCTTGATAGAGGATATGATAGATTGGAACAAAAACTAACCGCATTAGGTGCAAATATAATAAGAGATAAGGAAGTTTAATACTATGAGACATTTTTTAACATTAAAAGACTATACAAAAGAAGAATTATTGGATATAACTGATTTAGCAATACAAATCAAAAAAGAAACAAAAGAGAAAGTATTTAAAAAATATATGCCTACAAAAACTTTGGGAATGATTTTTGAAAAAAGTAGTACTCGTACACGAGTAAGCTTTGAAACTGGAATCTATCAGTTAGGTGGTATTGGATTATTTTTAAGTTCAAGAGATATTCAACTTGGTCGTGGTGAACCAATATCAGATACAAGCCGTGTAATTGGTAGCATGGTTGATATGGTTATGATTCGAAATGATTCTCAAAAAGAGCTTGAAGAGTTTGCTTCTTATTCAAAAGTACCTGTAATTAATGGTCTTACAGATAAATTCCACCCTATTCAACTTATGGCTGATTATCTCACTATTTGTGAAGCTGGTTTAAAAAACAATATTATTGTTGGATATATTGGTGATGGAAACAATATGACCCATTCGTGGTTGATGTTAGCAGCTGTTATGGGATTTGAGCTTAGAATTGCTACACCAAAAGGGTATGAAGTAGATAAAGCTATTTTAAAAGATGCTTTAAAATTAGCCAAAAAAAGTGGTGCAAAAATCACTCTCTCAAATGATCCCAAAAAAGCGATCAAAAATGCAACTGTAGTCACAACAGATACATGGGTCTCTATGGGTCAAGAGAAAGAGAAAGAGAAAAGAGTAAAAGACTTTAAAGGGTATATCGTAGATGCAAAAATGATGAAACTAGCTAGTAAAAAAGCTATTTTCTTACACTGTTTGCCAGCTTATAGAGAGTATGAAGTAAGTACAGAAGTATTTGAAAAACATGCTCCTACTATATTTGCAGAAGCTGAAAATAGACTCCATGCACAAAAAGCTATTATGGTATGGTTAGATAGAAAAAGAGATGAAAAATAATCTTTTTTTATTGATAGGGATAACAAATGAATAGACAAGGAAGAAGAAAATAGATGATAGACTTTAATAAATTTACAAAATACTCACGACCTGGTCCTCGATATACAAGTTATCCTACTGCACCAGAATTTAATACGGATTTTACATTTGATGATTTAAAAGAAAAATTCAAATCGCAAGATGATGATAGACCATTGTCACTCTATATTCATATACCTTTTTGTAGAAGTGCCTGTTATTTTTGTGGGTGTAATGTTATATTTACAAGTAAAGATGAAAAAAAAGTCAAATATATTAGCTATTTAAAAAAAGAGTTAAAAATATTAGCAGAGCATCTTAATACGAATAGAATAGTTACACAAATGCACTTTGGTGGAGGAACGCCTACATTTTTAGAACCAGAGCAACTAAAAGAGGTAATCGATAGTATAAAAGAAACATTTCCTAACTTTTCAAAAGATGCAGAGATATCTTGTGAAGTTGATCCACGATATTTTGTTCAAGGTCATATGGATGTTTTAAAAAATGCAGGTTGTAATCGTTTGAGTTTTGGGGTACAAGACTTACAAGAAGAGGTACAAAAAACTATTCATAGAATACAACCCTACGAACAAACCGAAGCTGTTGTTAATATTGCACGAAATGCAGGGATAAAGTCTATCAATATAGATCTTATTTATGGACTTCCTCATCAAACAAAAGAAACTTTTGCTAAAACTATTCGAGATATAGTCAAACTTGATCCTGATAGATTGGCTGTATTTAACTATGCACATGTCCCTTGGATGATGAAAACTCAGAGAAAATTTGATGAAACTACATTTGCACCACCTTCTACAAAACTTGAGATTTTAAAAGATAGTATAGAGTTTTTTGGTTCTATTGGATATAAAATGGTGGGTATGGATCATTTTGCAAAACCTGAAGATGAACTTTTTCAAGCAATTGAAAAAGGGGAACTTCATAGAAATTTTCAAGGATACACAACAAAAGGTGGTGCTGATCTCATTGGTATTGGTGTTACTTCTATAGGAGATGGTGTTGACTATTATGTTCAAAATTTTAAAGACTTACCTACTTATGAAGAGACTATAGACAAAGGGGAACTTCCAGTATTTAAGGGATATAAACTTAATGATGATGACATGTTAAGACAGTTTGTTATTATGGAACTTATGTCAAATTTTAGCCTTGATATGAGAAGAGTTGAAAAAGAATTTAATATTAAATTTAATGAATATTTTGCTGATGCACTTGAAGCTTTACAAGAATTTGTAGAAGCCGACCTTGTCACTATAACAGATGATAAAATACAAGTAAGCCAAACAGGTACAATGCTTATACGGAATATCTCTATGCCATTTGATGCGTATCTAAACAATATACCAGAAGACAAAAGAAGATTTAGTAAAACGATATAAAAGGATTTTTTCATGATGCCAACTGTATCAGATATCTGCACAAAAGAGCTTGTAAGCATTGAGATATCAGCATCCATTTGGGATGCTGTAAAACTTATGGAAGATAAAAATATTCGTTCTATTTTAGTTATTGGTACAAATCCAAATGAATATTCTATACTCACATCGAATGATGCTATCGAATGTAAAATTAAGAATATCTCTTTGGACACTCCTCTTTCCAAAATCACTCTTCAAGATGTACACACAGTTGATGCCAATGTAAATATTTTGGAGATTATAAATCAAGATAAGATAATATACAAATATCTCATCGTAATGTCTGAAGATAAAGTCATAGGTATTTTATCTCAAACAGATATTATAAATAATATAGATCCTCAAATTCTTTTTCAAAAACAAACTATTTCAAATATTATTTTACAATATTCTGTACAAACTATTTATGAAAATGAACCAACTATCAATGCAATTAATATTATGAAATCCAAAGATTTAGATTCTATTGTGATCATAGATAAAAAGAACAAGCATAAAGGTATATTTACTACAAAAGATTTCCTTACAGTTTTTAGTAATCAACTTGACTTGAATTTACCAATAAAATTATATATGAATAGCCCTTTACAAACTGTCTCAAGTGATATTAAAATCTTTGAAGCTTTAGAATATATAAAAATCAAACATTTTAAAAGAATTGTTGTCACCAATGATGACGATGAAATTACAGGGGTAATCACTCAAAGTGAACTACTACGCCTTATCAATAATAAATGGATAGAACTTATCAAAGATAGAGGAACTGAACTTTCTAAAATGAATGAAAAACTTGAAAAAAATGCTTCCACTGATTTTTTAACTCAATTATACAATAGAAGAAAATTTGATACATTAATACTTTACGAAATTGAACAAATCAAAAGATACAAGCATGGTGATTTATCAATAATTTTACTTGATATTGATAATTTCAAAGAAGTAAATGATGTGCATGGACATGATATAGGAGATAGTATTTTAAAAGATTTAGCAAATATTTTACAAATTTCATCAAGAAAAAGTGATATATGCTGTAGATGGGGAGGGGAAGAGTTTTCTTTGAGTTTGAGCCATACAGATATTGAAAAAGCCCTACTTGTTGCTCAAAAGATACGAATTTTGATAGAAAATTATAATTTTGAAAAAAATTTAAAAATAACATGTTCATTTGGCGTAGCACAATACAGAATAACAGATACTTATAAATCTTTATTTAAAAGAGTAGATACAGCACTTTATCAAGCAAAAAATACAGGTAAAAATAAAGTAACTAGAGAGCAATTTTCGTAATTTAACTATTTTTTAGATATAATCGCAAAATATTGTTAATAAATAGAATTAAAAGGGAAGATATTGAGAACACATTATTGTACAAAAGTAACAGAAAAAAATATTGGAGAAACGGTAACCGTAGCTGGTTGGGTAAATAGCAGAAGAGACCATGGTGGTCTTATATTTATTGATTTAAGAGATAAAGATGGTTTAGTTCAGCTTGTGTGTGACCCTACAGACAACAAAACTGCTTGGGAAGTTGCTGAAGGAGTAAGAGACGAGTATGTTTTAATAGCAACAGGAAAAGTTCGTGCAAGAGGTGAAGGTCTTGAAAATCCGAATCTTATCACAGGTAAAATTGAAATTGTTCTTGATACATTGGTGGTTGAAAACAAATCAAAACCTATGCCTTTTGACATAAATGATGAAAAAGTAAATGATGAGATTAAACTCAGAAATAGATTTTTGGAACTACGAAGTAAAAAATCTTATGATATTTTCAAATTAAGAAGTACAGCAAATATCGCTATACGAAACTGCTTAAATGAGATGGACTTTTTAGATGTAGAAACTCCAATCCTTACCAAATCTACTCCTGAGGGTGCTAGAGATTATTTAGTACCAAGTAGAGTTCACAATGGTGAGTTTTATGCACTTCCACAATCTCCACAATTATTTAAACAGCTTCTTATGGTGTCTGGGTTTGATAAATATTTTCAAATTGCAAAATGTTTTAGAGATGAAGATTTAAGAGCAGATAGACAGCCAGAGTTTACTCAAATAGATGTAGAGATGTCTTTTTGTGATCAAGAAGATGTCATTAAAGTAGCAGAAAAACTGATTCACGATACATTTACAGCGTGTGGTAAAAATGTACCTACTACATTTGCAAGAATGACTTACAATGAAGCTATGGAAAACTACGGTTTAGATAAACCAGATATGAGATATGATTTGAAAATGACAGAGGTTTCTGATATTTTTGAAGCGTGTACTCTTGATATATTCTCAAATATTGCTAAAGATAAAGTAAACAACAGAATCAAAGCATTAAAAGTACCAAATGGTGATAATATATTCTCAAAAAGACAAATGAAAGGTTTTGAAGAGTTTGTAAGAAAATTTGGAGCATCTGGTCTTGGTTATTTCCAAATGAAAGAAGATGGTCTAAAAGGTCCACTAAATAAATTTTTTGAGGCTACTCCTGAAAAACTACAAGAGTTAGTAGACAGATGTGAACTTGATGTTGGAGATGTAATATTCTTTGGTGCAGGGGCAAAAAAACTGGTATGGGATTATATGGGTCGACTTAGAATCGAACTTGCTAACCAAATGAATCTTATTAAAGAAGATACTTTTGAGTTTTTATGGGTAGTTGATTTTCCTATGTTTGAAACAGAAGATGGTAAAACAAAAGCACTTCACCATCCATTTACTATGCCAAAATCTTTAGATGATACAAGTGATTTAGAAGCTATTGAATCTATCGCTTATGATATTGTTTTAAATGGTACAGAGCTTGGTGGTGGATCTATAAGAATACATAAGAAAGAGATTCAAAATAAAGTATTTGACCTTATGAATATTAGTGAAGAGGAGCAAAGAGAAAAATTTGGATTTTTACTGGATGCCTTAGAGTTTGGTGCACCTCCACATGGTGGGTTCGCTTTAGGTTTCGACAGAATGATCATGTTACTGTGTGGACTTGATAGTATTAGAGATGTTATTGCATTCCCTAAAACACAAAAAGCACAGTGTTTACTCACAAATGCACCTGATGTAGTAAGTGAAGAACAACTCAAAGAGTTAGCCCTAAGAATCAGAAAAACCGAATTATAATAGCTACACAAAAATATAAAGAAGATAATCAATCTTCTTTATATCAGTCACTTTATTTAATAGATCTTTTTCATATTAAATGTTACAAGATTCAAACATTTTAATGCCAAATCTTTTGCCAATGACACCTCTTCATCTGTTGCATTTTCGCAACTTTCAAAAAAAGCCATACTTGTTTTGGCATCTCCGCATAAGTCTTGATTTCCAATAATATCATTTGATATAATATAATTATAATCAGTTTTTATATCTGGCCAAAAAATAATAAGCGTACCTTTACTATCTTTGCGTACAATAATTTTTTGTGTTTTACTATATTTTAAAGGTAGTTTATAATGCTCATTAATAAGTTTTTTTGATTCGGCAATTGCTTCTTCTCGTGTTGGAAACAGATCATTTTTTTTAAAATTAAAAACATACCCTTTTTCATCTTCTATTGATGATGTGTATTTATAAATCTTTTGAGTATCTTGATCCATAGAAAACTTAGTTTTTGCAAGTTCTACGATTATCGTATTATTTTTGTGTTTAATCTTACTTGTAAAGTATACCTCTTTATCGAGGAAACCCTTTAGAGTTCTTTTTTCATCAACTGCTGTTTTATATTCCATCTCTTCTTCAAGAATTTGCAACATAGCATCTTTTGAACCTTTAAGATAAAGATTTTTTATACTAAAATTACTATCTTTTTCTTTAAACAAAAATTTAGAAATTTCATTTTCTAACATGGTAATAGTTTTGAAACAAGGGTCTACTCTAGTAGGTATATCTAATAGGATTGCGATAGTAGGTTCTACTTTTATTTTTAAATATTCATATATAATGTTAGCCGTATCTATATCTATATCTCTATTAAAAAATCTTTTTTTTAAAGAATCGTTCCGTATCATTTTTTCTGTAGCTATACTTATAAAATCTTCTTCATCAATAATTTTATATTTTCCATTTGGCAAATATAATTTGTATGCATTGGTCATAAAATGCTCCTTTGTTAAATTTTTTTCATATTATACAATAGAACCTATAAAACACCTTATTGTACTGTTTTAGTTCCGATAAGAACAATATGATTGTAAATATAAAATGATTATAATGTGACTTTATAAACATTTCTATATATTAATAGTAATATTATACTTGCACAAAAGAAAGAATGAACCTCAAAAATAATTCATTCAATTATTATACAAATATTCTATTTAAAATATACTCAAAATAATCATTTTAATCAATTATCTTTGCTAAAATATAAATTCTATTTAAATTTACAAGGACAAAAATGAAAACTTAATATAATAAACTTTTATTCATACTATTGTTTTGTACATTTTGTTATGCACAAGAGATAACAAAATCAGTACTTGAAACAAGTACATTAAAAAATAATAACGAACTCTCTTTAACAAAAAAAGAAAAACTTTATTTACAAAAACATCCAACAATACGAGTACAAAACTTTTTAGCTTTTCCCCCTTATAATTTTAATGAAAGAGGAGATGCAATTGGATATACTATTGATTATCTGAACCTTTTAGCTGAAATACTTGGGGTTCGTATAGAATATATAAATGGAAAAACATGGATTCAGTATCTTGAAATGATAAAAAAAGATGAGATTGATATCCTTCCCAATATTGCTATAACAGAAGAAAGAAAAAAATTTATTGAATATACTCAATTTATTCATTTTTATTACCAAACAAGTTTAACAATTCCCAAAGGAAGTGATATCCAAAAGTTTGATGATTTAAAAGGAAAAACTCTTGCAATTTTAGATAAATCATTTTTACATACTATTTTTTAAAAAAATTACCCAAATCAAAAGCTCTATTTAGCACCAACTCTCAAAGCAAAAGTTTTGGCAGTTTCTAATGGTCTTGCTGATGCTGCTATTGGTAATTTAGCAACTTTAGAGTATTCTATAAATAATAACTGGTTAAGTAATCTTAAATCTATAAAACTTGTAAATGAAAAAAATTTACCAAATAGTACACCTTTATATATGGGTGTAAAAAAAGGAAATACTACTCTAAAATCTCTTTTAGAAAAAGCACATATACTTTTACCACACAGTAAAGTTTTAGCACTGAAAGAAAAATGGCTGAACATGGATAGTAAACATACAGTAAAAATCAATGATGAGGAATATCATTATCTCGAAAATAAAAAACAATTAATTATGTGTATCAATCCAAATTGGATGCCATTTGAAAAAATTGAAAATAACCAACACAAAGGGATGACTTCTGAATATATAAATATATTTCAAGAAACTCTTCATATGCCTATAAAGCTTATGAAAACAAATAATTGGGAAGATACACTCCAACATGCAAAAAATAAAAAATGTGATTTTATTACTGCTATGATACAAACAAAAGAGGATCAAAAATATTTTATTTTACTCAGCCTTTATTATCAATGCCACTTGTTTTTGCTACAAAAATAGATAAACCTTTTATTAGTAATATAAATGATATTCTTAATAAAAAAATTGCTATAGTAAAAGGTTCGGTATATAAAGATCGTATAAAAGTAAAATATCCATATATAAAATTCATCGAAGTATCTAATACAAAAAAAGGTTTAGAAAAAGTAAATGAAGATAAAGCGTATGCATTTATAGGTATCCTTCCTATCATAGGTTTTAATATACAAAAGCATTTTGTAGGAAATTTAAAAATAGCTGGTAAACTTGATTCACAAGTTGAATTTTCGATGGCTACACGAAATGATGAACCTCTATTGCATAGTATTTTTAGCAAATTAATCAATTCAATACCAGAAGAAAAAAATAGAAATATCACAGATAGATGGTTATCTGTTACCTATGAAAAAAGTGTCAACTATACTATGATATTTTATGTTATCTCAATATTTATAATTATATTTTTCTTTATCATCACAAAAAATAGAGCTATAAATACAATTAACAAAGAACTTTCTGATTATATTCGAGTTATTGATGAGCATGTTCTTACATCAACTACAGATAGTAAAGGAAATATCAATAGTGTTTCTCAAGCATTTTGTAACATAAGTGGATATACAAAAGAGGAACTTTTAGGAAAAAACCATAGATTTATACATCATCCAGATATGTCAGAAAAATTATTTACAAATTTATGGAAAACTATCACTTCTGGAAAGACATGGAAAGGTGAGATTAAAAATAAAAAGAAAAATGGAGATTTTTATTGGATTAAGGCAATTATCTCCCCTATTTTTGATACAAACTCAAAGATAGTGGGATATACAGCTATTCGCCATGATATTACAGATAAAAAAAGAATTGAAGAGATTGCTATCACAGATGAATTAACCTCTTTATACAATAAAAGACATTTTAATCATGTTTTTGAAAAAGAACTTACCAAAGCACAAGAGTCTGGCAAGTATTTTGGATTAATAATTTTAGATATAGACTTTTTTAAGCAGTACAATGACACCTATGGACATCAAGAAGGTGATAATGTTTTACAAAATATGGGTACTTGTTTACGGTCTCTATGTGATCTATCATCATGTACTCCTTTTAGAATAGGGGGAGAAGAGTTTGCTATCATCTTCACACCCAACACAAAAGAGGATGCCAAAAATTTTGCTAAAATAATAAATAAAAAAATCGAAGATATGCAATTAGAGCATAAAAAAAATAAAGCAAGTGAATATATAACTGCATCTATAGGATTGTATGTAGAATCAGATGAAAATTTAAGTACAACAGAAGATATATACCGTTTTGCAGATACAGCCATGTATACTTCAAAATCTAATGGACGAAATCAATTTACACTCTATAATAAATAAAAATTAATAATGGAGATTCAATGATTTTGAAAAAATACAAAAAACACCTTTTTAGTATTGCAGTGGCAAGTGCCTTAATAGGTTGTGGTGGTGGCGGTTCATCCTCTTCAGATACAACAACGAGTGCTTCAGGGGTGGTAGTCGATGGGTATTTAGATAATGCTACTATTACTCTAAATGGTGCTACAACTCAAACAGATGCAAATGGTGCTTGGAGTATCCCTATGAGTTCATTTGTCACTACCGAAAATATTATATCTGTTACCAATGGAAATGATACTGCTTCAGGAGGTGCTTTTGAGGGAACAATGCGATCGGTTTATGATGCTGATGCTGTATCCAATGTTACTACACCTTTGACAACACTTATCACCTCTTTAGTAGAAAATAACGATATTACGGTAGATGAAGCGACAACTACAATTGCAAATTCATTAGGACTATCAGAAGAGATATTATCTCAAGATCCAATAACTCTTTTACAATCGAGTAACGATACTGAAAAAACAGCAGCAGCCACTGCTTTGCAACAGGCACTCATAGTACAAAAACTGAGTGAAATTATAGGAAATGCAAGCTCCACAGATGAAGACCTAAAAGAGAATGTCATGAGTAGTGTATTTGATGTTGTTTCGAGTAGATTAAATACAGATACAAATACTAATTTTACTACTATATTAAATGATGTCAATACTACAATAGATACTTTAAAAATAACATATTTGGAAATAGCAGACAAATTAGAAGCAATTAAAACTACCGCTTCATATACTGTATCTGAAATATCAAACCTTGATACCAATAGTTTTAGTACAGTAAATGGTCTTAATACAACAGAAAAAAATATAGAATCTTTTACTGTTCAATTAGAAACATCGGCAAAAGAGATTGCTGAAGCAGATACAGCTGAAGAGATAAGTACAGCAAAAGATAGTCTTAGTACATTAGTAAGTACTATATCTGAAACTATAGATACGAATACAACAGCCTATATAGAAGACTATTCAGATAATAATTTTACAACAACTGACTGGACAGATGAAACACATACTAAAAATGTAGATCCTAATTTTGATGAAGTTTTTGTTGATACAGAGGTAAAAAGATTGGATTTTGTCATCACCCCTACTCGATGGCAAGGTATGCTGGATAATATGACTACACTCTATGGTGAATTTGGGTCTACAAATATGACAACTATAGGAGATTTTCCAACAAATGGTGCTATTCCCATAGGGATTCAAATCCCTGAAGGAGTTCCAACAGATATGCTCGATACAAATAGTACAATAACAACTACTGATTCGGATGAAGATCCTATTTTTGTTCCTACAGATCTCTATTATAATGGGAAACAATGGTATAAAATAGGGGCAAGATTCAAAGGAAACTCTAGTTTAGAATCTGCATGGAAAGCAGGTATTTTAAAACTTTCATTCAAACTTGACTTTGATGAGTTTGAAAATGATTATCTTGATAGTAATGGCGATAAAATGATTAAAAATCAACGATTTTATGGTTTTAAGAAATTTAGTCTCAAAAATAATTATGATGATGATTCATTTTTAAGAGAAAAAGTTGCCGCTGATGTTTTTAGAGATGCAGGTGTTGCCTCTTCACATACTGGGTTTTATAATCTTTATATAAATCATGGTAATGGTTCTGAGTATTTTGGACTTTATACACTTGTGGAAGAAGTTGATGGTGAAGTACTTGATACACAATTTTCAAGTGATGAGGGAAATCTTTACAAACCAGAAGATGAAGATGGATCACAATTTATCCAAGGAGCTTTTACTGAGTCTGCATTTGAAAAGAAAACAAATGAAGATGATGCTGATTGGTCAGATATAGAAGCACTATTTACAGCTTTACATGATACAACAAGAACAACAGATGCTACAACTTGGAGAACAAATTTAGAAAGTGTATTTGATGTAGATACTTTCTTAAAATACCTTGCAGTAAATGGTGTGATACAAAACTGGGATACTTATGGGTTAATGCCTCATAACTATTACTTGTATAACAACCCTGAAAATGGAAAACTTACATGGATACCATGGGATAATAATGAAGCATTGCAAGATGGTAAAATGGGAGGGTCTTTAACTTTAGATTTTTCAACTCTTGAAGCAAATAAATGGCCTTTAATAGAAAAAATATATGCTGATGCAACATATAAAGCAAAATATGATACATATGTACAAGATATTATCGATAATGCGTTTAATACCACTACAATTCAAGCAAAATATGATACATACGCAGACTTAATAAAAGAGTATGCTACAAGTGAAGTAGATGGATATACTTTCTTAGATACAAACAGCGACAATACAAGCGAATTTGAATCTGCTATATCTACACTCAAAACACATGTAGAACAAAGAGCAACAGCAGTAGCTACATATCTCAATCAATAATGTGAAGTACTCTTTTTTACTTGAAAAAGAGTGCAAACTTCTCACAGTACAATCCTTTTTTATCTTATCAATTATAATTTTGAAAAAATTATAAAAAATATACCTAAACACAGTACGAATTTGTTATTTTTAGGATAAAATAGTGTTATAATAAATAAAAGGATATACATATTATGTTAACTATTATCGTCGCAACTCTTTTTATATCACTTGTGATAAATGTAATTTTGAAAAAAATTCAACTCCCTACTATTATAGGATATATTGTTACAGGAACTATCATAGCATACGGATTTGGGCTTCATGAGGCTGTTCATAATCATGAGCTTAAAGAGATAGCTGAGTTTGGTGTAGTTTTTTTGATGTTTACTATAGGATTAGAATTTTCTATTGAGCATCTTAAAAAGATGAAATATGAGGTATTTGTAGCAGGAAGTTTACAAATATTTATCACCTCCCTTCTCGTGTATTGTATGGGACACTATATCTTTCATATCGATCAAAATACAGCATTTATTATCTCATTGGCTATTACATTATCTTCAACAGCAATCGTTTTAAAAACATTTAATGAAACTGGTGAGATAAGTAAACGCTATGGACAACGCACCTTGGGTATTTTGATTATGCAAGATATTGCCGTTATCCCTATTTTATTAATCATTGGTTTTATGAGCAATAGTGATGGAGATGTTTCTACTATTATTATCGATATGATTCTAAGTGCTACCCTACTTTTATTTGCTTTATGGTTGTGTGGAAAATATCTTTTAGAACCATTCTTTACACAAATTATCAAAACAAAATCTGATGAGCTTTTTATAGGTACTATATTATTTTTAGCTATTGGAGCATCCTATTTTGCACACCAATTAGGTTTTTCTTACTCTTTAGGTGCTTTTATAGCGGGTATGTTGATAGCAGAAACAAAATATAAACATCAAGCGGAAGCGGAACTTATTCCATTTAGAGATATATTACTAGGGATATTTTTTATCACTGTAGGGATGCAAATAGATTTTGATATCATTTTTGAATATATACATATTATATTATTTATTTTAGTTGCTGCATTTATTTTAAAATTCATTATTATTTATACTATCGTTAAATTAAGAGACAACAGCCGTACAAGTTTCAAAACAGCTCTTGCTCTTATCCAAATAGGGGAATTTTCACTTGCACTTTTAGAATTAGCAAGAACCAATGACCTCATAGCAGCACCTTATGGGCAAATTTTAATCGTTAGTATTGTTATATCTATGATATTGACCCCTTTTATACTTAAAAACCTCTCTTTTATAGCAGATAAGTTTTTGAAAATAGATAAAAATTCTCCAAAACAAGAGTATATCATCGAAGATATTGAAGGACATATAGTTATTTTGGGTTTTGGTGAATTTGGACGAAATCTTGCTCATAATCTAAAAGAACAAAAGCAAAAATATATCGCAATAGAAAATAATATCGACACTTTTCACAAAGCCTCAAATGAAGGGATAGATATTATTTTTGGAAATGCAAGTAAAAAGAAACTTCTTCATCGTCTCCACTTAGAAAAAGCAAAAAAAGTTGTTGTAGCGATTGATAATCATAAAAAGCTTCACCAAACATGTGAAAATCTTCTTACTTTTATCCCTGAAGAAAAAATTATCATAAAAGTACATAGCACTGATGAAAAAATAGATATAGAATCGTTAGGGATACATACAATCTATGTAGAAAATGAGATATCAAGTAGAACTATCTCTAGCATAATCTCCGTATCATAAAAAAGGAATTTTTCAAATGAAAAAAATATATTAATGGCAAACACGATCAATACTCAACAACATAAAAATATTGCAATGCTTATAGATTGCGATAATGTAAGTTACAAATATATAGATGGTATTATTAATGATCTCTCAAAATATGGTGTAGTTAACATTAGAAATGCCTATGGAAATTGGAAAGATCCCAAACTAAAAGGATGGGAAGATTCACTCCAAGAATATGCTATCAAACCAATTCAACAGTTTTCTTACACACAAGGGAAAAATGCAAGTGATATTGCCATGATTATTGATGTGATGGATCTACTCTATACCAAAGAGTTAAGTGCTATTGCCTTAGTTACAAGTGATAGTGATTTTACACCTATTGTTTTTAGGATTTTATCAAATGGACTTACAGTATATGGCTATGGTGAAAAAAAAACACCTTCCCCTTTCGTAAACTCCTGCTCGCAGTTTATCTATGCTGAAAAACTTATCACAGTAGATGAATATGACACCAAAAATTTTATCTATACAAAAGAGGAACTCCAAGGAGATAAAAAGCTTATTTTTAATCTCAATAAAGCTATAGAGTTAACATCAGATGACAATGGATGGGCAAATATTGCTTCAGTAGGAATATATTTGAGTCAAAAATCTTCTTTTTCCCCTATAAACTATGGCTACCAAAAACTAGGTCATCTTATAAAAGCCACCGATCTTTATGAAGTACAAAAAGCAGGTGAACACAAAAATGTACTCCTTGTACGGAATAAAAGAAGATCATATTAAGATTAGATTATGATAATAATTTGGATTCTTGCCCTCATTGGAGTTATTTTGATTGGGGCTATACTTCTTAATATATGTAAAAATTGGCATACAATGATAAACCATAAAAATCTTTTTATCTCTTTAAGTATTAGTACTTTCATTGCTACATTGCTTTTTAGTTTTATTCCTCTAGGTTTCATAATCAAAGCAATCATTTGTGTAGTTTTTGTTATAATCTCTTTATTTTATGCTGCATTTAAAAAATCATAAAAAACTTTAGAAATATTTCTAAATTATTAAAATCAATTGGAGTGAAATATGCGATACCCCTTAGACTGTGAAGATACCTTTAAAAAAACTTTTTTATTTTGGTTAAGTAGGTTTTTAAGAAATAAAATCACAAGTTTAACCAACAGACAAGTTACTAACAAAGAGCGACTTGCTCAAATTATTCAAGAATTGGTTTTGGGATTTGATTCCATCGATACATTAAAAGCTATTATAAAAGAGGTTCGTAATATTGGTATCTCAGGGATTCATGTCTATTATCTCCCTTTGGAAAAACTCTATATTTTTATGTCTACTTTTGGAGCTGGTTCTATGAAAGAGATTGATGAAGAGATATTGAGTGATTTTTTGGCAAGTGAAACAGCCAATTTATCCGATGGTACCAAAAAAAACTACAGAATAGCACTTCTTAGTTTTTTTGGATATATTGACAAACAAAATGAAGAGGAAAATGGCAACGCTTACAGATACGGAATCGAGCTCAAAAACTGGGGTGGATTGGGTGGTAAAGGGGGAGATAAACTCCCCTCTTTCCTAACAAAAGAGGAGGTCAATAGATTTATAACAGCTATTGATGAATATCCCTTTAAAAAACTACATCTAGCAGCACGAAATCGTTTGATTATCAAAACAATACTCTATACAGGTATCCGTGTAGGTGAGGCTATCACTATTGGAAAAAAAGATTTTGTCAAAGATGGAGATTCATTTACTATACAGGTTCGAGGAAAAGGGAATAAACCACGAGTAGTGATGATTAAAGAGAGAATTATCAAAGCAGATTTGTCTGTATGGCTAGCATATAGAAATTGTGAAGAAAATTTATTTTTTTGTAATGAAAAAGGGAAAAAACTCACGCAAGCATATATTAGTAGACTCGTAGAACAAATATTATTAAGTGTAGGTTTACGAAAAGAGAAAAATGGTGCCCATATGTTGCGACACACTTTTGCTACCCTACTCTATCAAAATAGCCACGATTTGATTTTGGTTCAAGAATCTCTAGGACATGCAGATATAAATACTTCTCGGATATATACCCACTTTGATAAAAGTCAATTAAATAGAACTACAGATATATTTTGATATCTCCATTTTATTTTTTGTGACTCTCATTACTAATTGCTATGAGTATCTAGTATAGCTATTAGTTTTAAAAAGTAAAATGAACCAAACAAAAAAAAGGAAGATTTATGATCGTATTAATAACAGGTGCATTAGTGGAAACATTGACAAAATATATGTTTAATAAATATCTTGATTCGTTAGATAAAATTGATATAGGTGGAGCACCTTCTTGGTATATGAAACCTGTAGATGATGAGATGTGTGTTTTTACACATAAAACTGGAAATATGGATACAATTGATTTTGTAAAAGAGAAAGCTAGATTAAAGATGATCAAAAAAGTTGAAGATACAATAGATATAGTTATTTATGAAAACATAAAAAATATTACCAATACAAAAGAAAAAATTGTAGTAGACCAATGGAAAATAGATTCAAATCTTCCTATTTTTATAAACCAAAATTTACACTACACCAGAATCTCCTACGAAGATGAAATAGATGCTGTATTTGCAAGAGGATGTATCCCCAAAAAGATTTTTATAGATTATCAATCAAATAGACTCAAAACAATTAAAAAAGCAGTATTACACTATAAATCAAATAGTGCCATTGATGAAATGGATAATGATTTGTCTGGAAAAAAAATCAAAAAAGATCCAAATGACCCTTTTAGTGAACTAGAGTAAAGTAACACAATATCGACTCCTTGTTATCTCCATTGCTGATTTTAAATCATATGTTTATTTAATATATAAGATGTGCCAATTATTATAACAAAGTTCAATCTCTTTTTCAATATCAGCATAAGCTATATCACTTTTTTTACACTCTTTATCAAATCCAATTGATTGTAAAGCATGCACAATATTTTCAGGTAAAATACCATTATCCACAAATACATGAATACAAAAATTATTATTAGTATATTTCACATCAAGAATAATATTTTTATCATTATATATCCAATTTTCATATCTAATAGATGGCAAGTCCCATGTGTTCGTTTCGATATATTTTGGTTTATGAAAAGGTTTGGATAGTTTATCTTTTATTTTCTTTGTATATAAATCATAAGTATATAGTTCGGCATGTGTCCCATTCATTTGAGTTGTTTTTAACAGATAAATTTGATTTTTATCATACCATCTAACTTGTAATTTTTTACAGTACCTAATATAACTTTGGTTTTTAATAAAAAAACTCAATGGATCATTCTCTTGAAATGGATACTCAGATATAATTTTGTCCAATGATTTTTCTACATCCGTTGTAACAAATCTCTTATCATCTAACAAATCTTTTAAATAAAGATTCCTATTAGGATTATCTTCTGTACTTTTTAATTTATTACTATTAAATACTTTCCTCCAATTATCATTTTTAATTCGTATCGATTTTTCATCAAAAGAACAAAATGTATAATTTCCAGAATTTCCTACTTTTGGTAAATAATCACCTTTAGTCAATAGTGCTTGATAAATAGTTATTTGATTATTATATTCTTTTTCTCCAAACTTCCAAAGAGCCTCAAATTTATCTCTATATTCTATAAAAGAGTCTATTTTATTTTTTGAATATTCAAGTAAAAACCCTATTTGACCCTTGAGATAAAAGATTTTTTCTGCTCGTTCTAATTCTTTTTCCCAAATAATATCATTTTCAATTAATTCAGCTTTTAAAGATTCCTCTTCTCTTTGAAGAGCTGAAAAATAATTGATACCCTTCCTATTATCTTTGATATAATGATATATATCTTTTTGACTATTTTGTATCAAAGTATGAAGAGATTTTATCGATCTTATGAGATCATCTGGACTTTGTATAAGTTGATTATTTATTAGATTAAAACTCACCCTCTTCCATCTTGTCAACTCTTTTTCATCTAATTTATTCCAATAACCTAAACTTAAAGCATAAAATCTAACTCTCTCATGTTGCGAAATCTCTTTTTTTGTTACAAATTTTTTAAAGGTTTCCTCTACCGATAGATTATCTAAAATTAAAATTACTTTTTCGACATTTTCTTTTTTTGAATAGACTTTTTTATAAAAATCAAAAATACTACACTCTTTTATAAAATCATCTATTGTCTTAAATTCTTTCTCTTGATTGTTTATGTTGCACTCTAAAAGTATTCGTTTTTTCTCTTTATCCTGTTTTTCTAACTCTTCCAAATAAAAATTAAATGTTACATTATAAAAAAAATTATAAAACATATCATCAGCCAGTTTTGGAGCATCTTTTATATTGGGAGCATCTTCTTGACCTAAACTCCAAAACAAATCAAGCCATCTATTATCAAGATTGGCTTTGATTTTATCATCTTCTATATATTTTTCAAACTCTGCTTTAAAGTTCTCAAATTCTGTGAGTGGTTTTCCTCTTGCATTCATTTTGACATAAAGCTCATCGGTCAGATTAAACTTTTCAAGTTTTAGTAGCTCAAAAGTTATACTATTAAACTGTTCAATTTGAGTATCTTGAAATAGTGTTTCTATAAGATCTAGCATATGAAGTAGAGCGACAACTGTGGGGTCATTTTTCCACGATAAAAAGAACCAATTACTATTTTCAATCGAACTTTTTATATCTCTCTTCGTTAGTTTTTCCCAATTTGTTTGTGTTGTTAAATCTTTTATAAAATCTTTTGTCGAACTTCTCACCTCATAACTAAACTTACTCAAATTGGCAATATAATGACTTTCAAGAGAAGCATACCAATGAAGTAAAAAAAGAGTAGTTAATCGTTGTTGACCATCTAAAGGGATAAATATATTGTTATCTGTTTTTCCATAAATAAAATCCAAATTGAGTCCATCTATTACACCATCTTTTATTGCATTTAAAAATTTATTTGCTTTGAGGTTTTCATTTGTACGACCTTGTGCATAATCACGCTGAATAAGTGGTATAACAATCTCATATTCATCTATTAGTTCTCTAAAATTTTTACTCATATTTGTTATCTCCTATATACTCGACCAAAGTATCTTCTATCGCCTTCAAATAGGCTTTTCTATCATTTTTATTCCATATTATCCCATCTTTTACATTATCACTATAATATTTCAAAAAAACATTTTTTGTCCCAATAGGGATAAACAAACCATCTTTATCTAGTCTTTTGATTTTATCTCGTTTGGCAGGAAAAATACTGTTATTAAGAGATGAATTTGCATCTTTTCCAAGTAAGGCTAAATTGTCTATCGTATGGACGCTTGAATCATCTGAAAAAGCTTTAAATATCTCATTTTGTAATTGATTAAACACTTCACTATCTATCTTTTCATTGTTCATCAATTTGTTTACTTTTAATTTCAACTCATCATTAATATAGTCTAGTTGAGAAATACAAAGTTCTCTTCTCTCATCATCTTTTACTATATCTTCTGATTTTTGTGCATGGATATGTTCCAATGACCATTTTTCACTTTTATGTTTATCAAATGGATACCTTGCATACCCACTTTTCATAGTTGAAACCACATTAAATAAAAATAAAATATTAGTAATTATTGTGTAGTCTTTAGTATTATTATAATTTAATTCCTTATCACTTGCAACATTCTTAGCAGATTTAAAAACTTTATCTTTTAAATTTATAGTATTTGTTATTAGTTTTACAAGCTCTTTTCTAAATTCTTCTTTTTCTTTTGCTCTAAATATATCAATAATAGTTTTAATAGAGGTACCTGTATGGGTCAAAAATCCAACGAGATGATAATATATATTATTGATATGTAACTCATTAAATATTCTAAAATATGTTTTCACTTCGTTCCATAACACCTTAGCATCTTTTTCACCCTTAATAAGTTCATTAAAGATATAAAAACTATATTTGTTATCATCTTTTTTTAAATTCTCGATTGTTAAGTTTTTGGATTTTGCAATAATATCAAAAATATATTCTATCTTCGTTGGTTGTATAAACTCTCCACTATAGATAAATGAAAAAAACTCTTTCTCCTGAAGTTTATATTCTATATCATCCCATTGAGATGCCAAAAGTATTTTTTCATTTTCATTCTCTTTTTTCATATGTATTAAAAATAAAGCCTTTATGAGTTCGGCATTGGTAAGTGGTATTTTCCCTATGTTTAATCTTGTGAATACATCTATCTCATTTTTACTATCAATTTCATACCAAATTATTCTAATATTATTCGCATTATCAATTTTGACATCGTCAATATATTCAATATCACTTTTTAATAAAACATTTAAAAAATCACCTTTATTTATTTTGTTTGATGTGAACCAATTTTGTATAGTTATATATGTATTACTCATATAATAAAAATCAATATTTTCTTTTTCAATCGAGGTAATACTAGTAATATTTTTGATAAAATCTTGACTACTTTTACCTTCCTCATCTCTAGTTTGATATCTAATTGAATAAAATTTATCAATATAAAAATCATCTTTAATTTTAGATTCTAAATATTTCATTAATATTAATAATGTAGTTAGTCTTTGTTGTCCATCTATCACTTCATATTCGGTATCAAGTTTTTTTACTGCAATAGGTTGTAAACAATAAAACTCTTTTAGCTTTAATTTTCCTCTCTCTTTTTTTTGAGCAAAATCATATATATCTTCAAGTAAATCTTCTACTTGTCGATTGTCCCACCTGTATCCTCTTTGATATGATGGGATAAAAAAACCATACTTTAATATCTCACTAATTGATTTTAACTCTAAATTTTCATTCATATTTGCTCCAATATTTTTAAAATAACTTTAACTAAGTAAAAGTTACAATCACTTAGTTGACCTATTCTATCTAAGATTTAATGATAATCTAAATGGTATCATTGTTGAACAGCTAAATCCATTTTTAGCATAAAACTTGTGGGCTACAGTATTACTTTTATCTGTTAATAATGTAATTCTTTGACAATGCTGCTCTCTTGCAAAGTTAATTGCATCTTGTAATAATTTTGAACCAATACCTTTTTTTTGGTAATTATTCAATACTATCATATCTTCTAATATAGCAACTTTTGCTCCTAATGCTGTAGATATTGTATAAAGTAAATTTATTGTTGCAATAATTTGATTTGATTTTTCAATTACTAGTATATGCCCTAAGCTTGGATTATTTATTATCAGTCTCAATCCATTTTCTTGTTTTTTTTCATTTGGAACAAATTCAATTTCTTGTGCAAAAAGGCTATTCAATAATTTAGATATTTGTGCAATATCACTGACAGTTGCTATTCTAGTTTTCAATTTTTTCCTTTATTATAATATCCCTATAAAAATAAAGATTTAACCCGTGAAGCTTGCGGAACCCATACTTTCAAAATAAGAAAAGATATAGAAGAATATATCTTGCTGATTGGGCTTGTTTTTTAAGATATATTTTTTATTTTCAAATTTATCATAAAAATATGAGATATTTAAAAATTTTACTTTTATTTTTGGTCTGAAAATAACTTGTTTGGGGGCTATTTTCATAGTCTGTGAGTTTTGTTATGATTTCTTTAGTATGTTAATCTTTTTAATATCTCTATATCTTGTTTTATTAATGAATTAATTATATTATTTAAAGAAAAATTATTTGATTTTTCTTTTATATTTTTCATAAAAAAGTGTTTAACTTCATCATCTAAATATATTGGTATATCTAACTCTTCCATTGGTCTATAAAATTTACCTTGTTCTGCATTTGTAAAATCATATTCTTTTTTCATTTGTGACACCTTTTTGATATACTTTTTTTTCTTTTTTTGTTGCTTTTCTTGCACTTATTATTCCAACAAATTCTATGCCATCACTATCTCTAAATGTATGTATAACTAATAACAGGGTTTCATTTAATGATTTACCTAATAATATCCATCTGTCCTCATCTTCAGAGTGTTCATCATCGAATTTATTTAAAGCAAATTGATCTGCAAAGACAAATGAAGTTTGTTCAAATGTTACACCGTGTTTTTGTATATTGATTTTTTCTTTATTCTTATCCCATTCAAATTTCATAACAATATTATATCTAAAATATTTAACTTTTTATGATATCTTGGAATTTGATTTAAATCATAACGGTTCATTTAGTCATTTATATAACCACTAGATGATAGCTATTTTGTCTATGTAAAACTCTATAATTAAAGGGTTGAAATGGGTATATATAAACAAGGATTAGACAGAGTTCAACAACTTATATTTCCACCATCTTTGGATGAATTGGTTGATGATTAGGCTTTATTTGGCTTGTTTTTTAAGATATATTTTTTATTTTAAAGCTTGTCATTATCAAATGGTTCATTATTTGGAATTTGATTTAAAGCATATATAAAGTCTTCTTTTGAAGCTTGTTTTGCTTTATTTTCAATAATATCAACTGTTTGTAAAGCTGATACTTTTTCACTTAAAGCATTTATAATAAATTGATTTAATGATATTTTCTCTCCTTGACAAACATCATTAACTGCTAGTTTTAAATAATCAGGCATTCTTAAACTCATTGTTTGCATTATATTTCTCCTATGTATTGTAAAAATTCTTTTGGTGTCATAACTTTTAAATTAAATTCACTTGCAGGTTTAAAATCTTTTCCATTTAATGTAACTATTATAGAATTTGATTTTACAGCAAGTTCTAATAAAAAATCGTCATCTGAATCTTTTAGCTTTGGTCTCCAAAGATAAAAGATTTTATTCTTTTTTCCAATAGAACAAATATAGTTTAAAATTGAATCAACATATTTTATGTCTAGTTTTGATTTTAACTTTAATATCTCTTCATATTCATAAATCAATGTTGTTGAAATATTAACTATAAACTTATCACTATCAATCATTGAGATTAATTTATAACTAGCACCTTTATTTGAATAAATGGCTGATAATAATACATTTGTATCAATTACTATATTTTCCATAATGGTATTATATACGGTATCAAATTAAATTTTGTTTAAGTTAAATATTTATTTGTAGCTATAACGACCGAACTGAAAAACAAGTAACCCTCAATTAGTTCGTTTAGTCTTTTTTATATCCATTAGATAATAGCTCTTCGAGCCTTTAAAATTCGATGGGTTACTTGTTTTTTTCCTGTGTTTTGTTGTACTCGAAATTACTTTAAAGTTAATTATTCCCAATTTGTTTTGTAACAAGTTCATCAACTTGTTTTTCAGTTACATTTACTAATTTACTTTTATCATAAATATACAGTAAGTGTAGTTCGTTTTCTATTATCTCAAAATAACTTATTAGTCTATAACCAGCACTTTTGCCTTTATTTTTATCACTATTAGCTACTCGTACTTTAAATACATTTGATTTTAGTTCTATTCCTAAATCTTCTTTTGTAGTTAAAGATTTTAAAAAATCTTTAACATCTAAATCTACATTTCGGTATGTTTTAGATAATTTCTTTATAGCTTTTTTGTATAATTCTTGTTCTACTACTGTATATTTATACATTTTGAATAGTTACTGTCATTGAAGTTCTATCACCTAAACCATTTTTTGCATCTTTTAAGCTATCGCCTAACATAGATAAATCATTTAGCACTTCATCATCATAAGTAGTCTTTTCTTCATCTATAACTTTATAGTCATTTATCATCTTGTCTTTTTTAAATACATTTAAAAGCTCTAAAAAAAGATTTGATTTTACATTATTTACATCTATTTGAAGTTGCATTTTATTTTTTCTCCCATTCTAATTTATTATCAACTATTTCACATTCACTAATTGGACTAACTTCATATATTCCATAGCCTAAATTTTCATTTACTTTAAAGCAAAGTGCAGCTTTATGAATAATATTTGTATCTACTATACTAGTTTTTATAACAATTGATGGTTCATCCATTACCTGAACCGATTCATATACAATAGCATCAGTAGTTTCACTCAATAACAATCTTGATGCTATTACTGATGTCACTTTATACAGTCTATCGCTACCTTTTCTTTTTATTATATCAGAAAAAAATGAACTACACAATATATATGATTCATATAATTCAAGTAAATTATTTTCAACACATCTTTTTTTAAAATCATTAAATATATCAGAAAATACTTTTTCTTCCTCTTTTATATATTTTGGAAATTCTTTGTTTTTTATAAAATAATGAAATATTCCAATAGTTACGGTATTCAGTCTTTTAGTTGGAATTGAATCCAATATATTTATATAGTCAAGTTTTTCACCATTTATTTCAGATATTGCAGTTTGAAAAAATTGTTCTTCTGTATCTGAATAATGAATTGTAGTATAGAACCGAGACTCTTCTTTTTTATTAAATCTACCTAATGGAATAATTGATTTTTTTTCATGTGGAATATAAGACAAGTCTTGTATATTATTAAAACAGTAAGGAATATCTGAATTTTCTTCTTCAAATTTTCTTGCTCTCCTAAATGCAATATTAGAATCTAATTCATATATTAAATTAATACTAAAGTGACTAATTAATCTTTTTATCTTTATTTCAATTGCATTATTACTAAGTTCGGAGTTTCCACTTATAAATTCATTTAATTGCTTAATAGTTGTAGATACCTCTTTTAATTCTTCTGTAGCTTTTTCTTGACTAATAGAAGTTCTATTTGTGAGAAAATCTTCAATAATCTTTTTATTTTTTAAATCTTCTTTATTTAATACTTTCACTATCATTCCTTTTATTTGATTATTTTAGTACAACGACCGAAGTGAGGGACGATAACCCTCAAACAGTTCACTTATTTATTTTAAATAACCACTAAATGATAACTAATAAAGGTTTAAAAATTGCAGGGTCACTTGTTCTCTTTCGGTGAGACTGTGAAAGAACCCAATCTCAAACCCAATAAAAATATCATATCAAATTCCCCCTAAAATCAACATAACTTTAACCATCTTAAAACTCTGAAAATGCTATAATATCATTATAATTAAAGGGTTGAGATGGGTATATATAAACAAGGATTAAACAGAGATCAACAACTTATATTTCCACCTAGTTTGGATGAATTGGTTGATGATAACAATATAGCAAGAGCTATTGAGGAGTATGTTGAGATATTGAATATAAGTGAACTCAATATTTATACTAAAAAGAGTTTAATCACCGATGGTCAACCAGCTTTTCACCCAAAGCTACTATTAAAAATATATATCTATGGATACCTCAATAAAATAAGAAGTTCAAGAAAACTAGAAACGGAAATAAAAAGAAATATTGAGTTGATGTGGCTAACACAGGGACTAGTTCCATCCTATAAAACTATTGCTAACTTCAGAAAGAAGAGAGAGGGTAAGCTTATGACCTAATGTCATAAGGAAACTGAACGAACCGAAGGCTTTACAAACTATATTCAAAGAGTTCTCATTATTGTTAAAACATCTAAAACTCATCACTGGTGAGATAGTAGCTGTCGATGGTGCATACTTAAGAGCTAATGCTAGTAAAAATACTTTGATTATGAAAAAAACTGTTAAAAAAGATATAGCTAAAATAAATGAAGATATAAAAAACTATATGACTATACT
>Ga0193955_1000054_pt1 | contig 71705 bp, 72 predicted proteins | sample BB_6_MG_FD_140343 | JGI IMG/M metagenome (GOLD analysis project Ga0193955, IMG submission 140343) | Microbial mat bacterial communities from the Broadkill River, Lewes, Delaware, United States - BB_6_MG | ecosystem: Environmental > Aquatic > Freshwater > River > Microbial mats | place: USA... | reverse complement strand
TTATAAAAAATCCCAAGCAAATGTTTGGGATTTTTTAGTTCTTAAAATTTATAAACTAAGAAATTATTCAATTTTCATATCCTTAAAGCCACCTTAATAAGGACAATACCCGTCAAGAATATTCAAATTTCTTTAGTGTAATTCATGTTATTTAGAAAAAAAATATCAATCTATAATAAAAAATTAGTCCCATAGGTTGTACCCTTGAGGAGGCTTTATGAGTATTTTAAAATTTGGATTTAATAATTATCCACATTAATAACAACTCTCACTGACCTAAAATCTTTTACTGCATTAAAGCTATTATCTATTTTCCTAATCGCTTCTTTTGTTTTTGCCAAGGATTGTTTTTGTGGAATTTTTACCAAGATGTTTTTATGATATAAATTTCGAATTCTTGATACTGGCGGAAATTCTGGACCTAAAACATTAGCTTTAAATAATTGCTTTAATGATTTTGCATACCAATCTGCAGCCAAATTCACTCGATTATAATCCTTATGCTTGAAAGTAATTTTAATTAACCTAAAAACTGGTGGATATTTAAAATTATAACGCTCATTCATCTGCTCTGCAAACATCTCCTTATAAGCATTAGTAGATACTTGTTGTAAAATATTATGATGCGGATTATACGTTTGAATTAAAACTTTCCCTCTTAAATCCGTACGACCTGCTCTACCAGACACTTGTGCCATGAGTTGGTAACTACGTTCGTGTGCTCTAAAATCTGGAAAATTAAGCAAGTTATCAGCATTCATAATGCCAACTAACTTTACAAATCTAAAATCTAGACCTTTGGTTAGCATTTGCGTTCCAACCAAAATATCAACTTCGCGTTGTTCAAAGCTGTTAATTATTTTCTCGAAGCCATATTTTCCACGTGTGGTATCTAAATCCATACGCGCCACTTTCTTATCTGGAAATAACACTTTGACCTCTTGCTCTATTTGCTCTGTACCAAAACCTTTAGTATCTAATGTAGAGTTACCACAAGCCTGACAACTTTTTAGCATAGCCGAATTGTATCCACAATAATGACAACGCAACTGATCTCTGTATTGGTGATATGTTAAACTGACATCGCAATTAGGGCATTGAGGCGACGTTCCGCAAGTTGTACATTCGATAATTGGTGAAAAGCCACGACGATTTTGAAATAATATAATTTGAAATCCTTCTTCTAAAGTTTCTGTCATTTCTTCGATTAATCTATCGCTAAAATGACCTTTCATGCGCTTACGCTTATATTTATCTGCCAAATCTACCAGCTCTATATCTGGCATTAACACATTGTTATATCGTGAATTTAATTCCACCAATCCATATTTACCTTGACTGGCGTTAAAATAACTTTCTAGACTTGGAGTTGCAGATCCTAAAAGGGTTTTTGCTTGAAAGATATTTGCTAAAACAATTGCCGCATCTCTTGCATGATAGCGTGGTGCAGGATCAAATTGTTTGTAGGACGACTCATGCTCTTCGTCAACAATAATTAATCCTAAATTATGAAAAGGCAATAATAATGACGATCGTGCGCCGATAACAACCTGTGCTTTTTCGGAATTATTAAGCATATTTTGCCAAACTTCTACCCTTTCATTTCCTGAATATCTCGAATGAAAAACAGCGACTTTCTCACCAAAATAATCCTGAAGTCGGTTTACCAATTGTGTAGTTAATGCAATCTCTGGCAATAAATACAAGACTTGTTTTCCTAAATCTAATTGTTTTTGAATGAGCTGAACATAAATTTCTGTTTTACCCGAAGAGGTAACTCCATGCAATAATGCCACTGATTTTTCTTTAAAAACAGCCTCAACCTCATCACATGCCTGTTGTTGAGCTTCACTTAATCGTTTAGCATCTGAATCTCCATCGCCATCAAATTGAACCCGATCGACTTGAATGTGATATTCCTCTAAAATATGTTTATCAATTAAGGTTTTAATTATCGAAGTAGATGCTCCACTGCGTTCTGCTAAATCTGAAACTTTAATTGGTTGCTTCAAAGAGGCTTCCATTGTAAATAAAGTAAGTACAACTTCGCGCTGCTTTGGTGCTCTACTTAATTCTTCTAGCAACTCTTGTAGCTTTTCTTGAGATTTATGGTTGTGATGTAACTTGACGTACCGCACTAATTTTGGCGTGTACTTTTCGTACATTTCTTCTTGTAAATTTAAAACACCCTTTTCTACCAAGCCATTGATAATTGGCAGTACGCGCTTTTTATCTAATATAGATACAACATCATTTATCTTTAATGAAGATTGATGTTGTAGCGCTTCATAAATTAAATATTCTTCGTCTTTTAATTCAGACGCTTCAATAACAACTTTTTCATTTCTAGAGATTATGGTTTCGCTTTCTAACAAAAATGCATTTGGCATTGCCGCTCTCATTACCTCTCCTAAACTACACATGTAATAATTAGCAATCCATTCCCAATGTTGCAATTGTGTTTCTGTTATTACAGCTGTATCATCTAAAATTTGATGAATCGTTTTTGCATCGTAAGCCGTTGGTGGATTTTGATGGATTGTATAAACTAAAGCCGTATAAATTTTACTTTTCCCAAAAGGTACTGCGACTCGCATTCCTGGTTTTAAGAATTGAGATTCTGCCTCAGTAATATGATAGGTAAATGCCTTTTGAAGTGGAATTGGTAAAATGACGTCTATAAAATGTAGCATTATTTAATACGTTTCCAATATTGAGTTTTATAGAAAAAAGCGATATATCCTCGTACTTGAAGAGTATCGTTATTGTCATCAAGTTTTAATTGACACTTATACACTTTTCCATTTTCAGGATTTAAAATCTCACCATCATTATAAACATCATCATCTTTAGTTAAACCATCTATAATTTGAAGGCCAACAATAGGTTTGTCTTTATCCTTTCCTTTACATTCTGTACATATTGGGTTTTCAACCTTTGGTTTAATTAATTCTATAATTTTCCCATAAATTTTTCCTTCAGACTCATAAATCTCAACTATCGATTTTGCCTGACCTGTATTATCGTCAATTGTTTTCCATTTCCCTGTTATAGATTGTGCTGAAAGGCTACAAAACAGGAGAAGCATAACAAAACTTGTAATATATTTTTTTAACATCGTTTGATCTTTCTTAAATTAATCTAGCTACTTATTAAATAACATAACTGTTAGCAATGGTATATATTTCAAAAGTAATAGGTTTAATTAAGAAAACCATCTCTAATTGAGATGGTTTTTTTAAGGACTAGCCACTTTTTGGATAGTTTATTATTACTCGGTTACATATTCAATTTCATTAAAAACACCATCTGTAACGGCGTAGGTGATATTTGAATTGTCATCATCAATAGAAACAAATTGAAACTCACCAGAAACGACTCTATTAATCTTATCAATGGCCGTTATTTTTACATAAGCCTCCATATTTGACTCTGAACTAAGATAAGTATCATTTGTATTTTGCTCGTTATAATAGCCAGCCACCGTTAAGTCTCCCTGTTGGGCATAATACTCTCCACCTGCGACAACCATATCAAAATCTAAACCGCCCAAAGCAAGACTTACAACTCTTGCATTAAAACCATCATCAAATGTTGTAGCTCCAATTCCAAAAACAAAAACAGAATTAGATTCTACCAATTGCGCATACACTCCTGTTAAAATACTATTACCCTCTACCACAAAATCTTCACCATTAACTTTAGCTGTTAAATAAGCACCACTTAAGTCATTTGGTTCATTAAAATCGTCACTATTGTTACTAGAACAAGCTACTAACACACTTAATGACACCAACATAAACAGCAGTCTTTTCATCGTTTTAATTTTGCAACAAACAGCTAAGCTCTCTATTTTAATCTTGAGTAATAGCACTAAATAACTGTACTATCTCTCTTGCATTTTCTATACTTGATGCTTCAATAACAATTTTATTACCATAGCTTTTTATCTCACCATCTTTATAGGTTTTTATAATTTTTTCAAAATACTTCGTATTCATTTCTACTTGTACTTTTTTCCCTGAAGTTGTCATTACCACACTTTTAGAATTAATATCCTTAAGCCCAAATTCGTACACTTCTTCTTCACTCTTTTTAGCATTTGAAAAAATATGAGTAAGCTTAACAATATGAGCTTCTTCATCTACAAGTTCTATAGATTGCTCATAGTTATCTTCATTAATTTTAACAATTCCTATAGCTTCTGTGAGTTTTTCTAAGCCTTGTTTTTCATCAATATCATTAGTTTCTTTTACCATATCTGAACAGCTTTTAATAATATTCTGAAAAGCTTCTTTAGCAATCATCGCTTCTTCAATAGAGTTAACATATATCCTTGTATCATCATCATAGTTTTGTAATACTCCATTTTCTACATGTTTTATAAACTTATTTTTCTGATTGGTATTTAAGGATACAAACAGTAAATCCTTTTGAGAATTATAATCTATATTATCACTATTTATATCAATAAAATTAAAGGTGTAACTATGATCTTCATTAGCTTTACTAGTCACTAACTTTACTTCTAAATCTGTAACACAATCGTCTGTAATAGCTTGTGTAAAAGCTTTGTCTTCTGATGCAACTTGAGCTATAACACTATTTAAGTAACTAATAGCATCAGATCTGGTGTCTATTTTTGGCTTAGAGCTTTCAAAAGCCTCTTCTGCCAAAGGAATAATAGCCTTCAAAACTTTGTAAATATCTTTTCCATTTTCTATGCTTGTGGCATAAAATTCCAACTTATTTATAAAACTTTGCTGAATATCATTTTCAAAAGTTTTGATATTTTTTATGTTTCTTCTTGTTGAAACCTCAATATAAAACTCATCACTTTTAATTTTAAAATCTATGCTATTAGGATTTAAAACCGCAAAGTTAAATTCGTAATCCTCGTTTGAAGATTTACTCTTAGCGTTTACTATGGTCTCCAACTTAGCGTATCCGTTTTGCTTAGAGTCATTGCTTAGCTTTTGTATGTATTGTTTTTTAGAATAATCTACTTCTGCTACATTATCCATTAACCATTGCAAATGGTCTGAATACGTATTAAGTGACAGTTTATTTTTTTCTAAAGTTTCATTTAACGGAATAATATTTTTTATAGCTTCTGAGATATGTCTTCCATTATCAATATCTTTTGCGTACAAAAAGAGCTCATCGATATAACTTACTTTATCTCCTCCGTCTTCAATTTTTTTAATCAGTTTTTGTTTTCCTTTAATAAACAATTGAACTAGGATAAGATCCTTCTTAGTAATACTCCTTACAGTATTAATATCAATATCAGAAAAACTAAATTCGTAATTAACAGCTTCTGTTTCTCCTTTAGAATTTACTTCTGTTATTGTCAAAACAACATAACCAGAAGAAATAACTTTCATTTCTTGACTGAATTGCGCTTTTGAAGCCTCGACAGTTTCAAAGTTTGAAGCAATAGCCTCTACTTGTTCATTGAAATTTTGTGAATTAACGATAGAAAAAAAAAGAATAAGACACAATGTTAATAAACTACTTTTTGACAGATTATTAGTAGAATTGTTCATTTGTTGGTTGGTTTATTTTTTATGATTAAGGCTGAAAGTTAGTCATATACTCCTAGAAATCAAAATAATCGGAAATACCTTAACGATAAGAAAACAACTAATAATTTATTTTACAATTTAAGTAGCTTACGTAATGAAGAAGAGTCTTTCTTTTTTTCTAGTTTGTGAGTTCTACTTTTACGACGAGAGGTTTTTTCTATGGTTTTTAAAGATGTGTTGTCTTTTATTACTTCAACCTGTCCTATTTTTGAAATATTAGCAATAGTACCACCTGCTTTTTTATCTGAAAGCGCACGTAACCTAGCTACTTCTACATCATAATCGCCTATATATATCTTATCGTAGAGCGCAACGGCTGCACTAAAATCTTCTTGTTCTTCATATATAGAAGCCAATAACAACAATTCGTGTCTCGTTGCTTTTTCATTTTCTTTATTAGGATTAACTTCTAAACTTTTAAGAACATCAGCTTCAGATGCTTTAATATTTCCTAAATTAAATTGTAACTGAGCGCGCATAAAATAAGCCATTGCGTTTGGTGTTAAAGCGACCATTTGATTGTACTTTTCTAAATCACTTTCTTTTGCGTTTTCTCGCGCAATTAATTTTTGACTAGTTCTTTGGTAATCGAGGTGTTTAAAATACACATCACAGCTATAAATTAATTCGTATTGCATTGCAAATAGTAATGCTTTTCGAGCTAACTGGCCTTTATAATATTTTTTACTGACATCTGGTTCTACAATTTCTGCATCAATTTGTACAGCATATTTAGGAAGCGTCTCCCTTAAACACGCTTTAAATGTATTTTCTGTAAGTGTACGTTTTAGACTTTCTTCCTCTAAACAAGAGCACACATCTGCCCTAAAAGCAGCCTTATAAGTTTGGGCATTTACAGACAGAAGACCAAAACAAAATATTACAAACGCGATATAAGAATTCATAAATATTGGTTTTTAATTATCTTCATCATCTTCTGTTCCCATGAAATAAGCTTTTACAGAAAGCATACAAAACCTCAATGCCTTTTTTGTTCTATTTAAATTAAAGGTCGCTTTTGCTTGTTTCATAAAAGGAGCATCGCTAATCGCTTCTGCTATATCTGGCACTTCCTGCCAAAGACTATCTGCATCTCTTTCTGCATGCTCCATTAATTCATCTTCAATTTCTGCAGGCACTTCTACACCTACTTTTGTTAAACTATCATACACAAAAACCTTATGATACAATTCAAAAGAATGCTTTACAAAATTATCTACACTTGTTATTTTAGATTTTCGTTTTGGTGGTTTAATTCGTTTATCTTGAGACCAAACATTCATTGGCATAAAAAGACCTATAAACAAGCCTATAGAAATATAACGAGACAACTTACGGATTGATTTCATAAAGTATATATTACTGCGTTATTACATGATTTTTGAAATTTCATTTTCAATCATAATTAATCGTACCATTCATAGTTAAAATAGTTCCTGTATCTACATTAATAACAGTGGTGTCATCAAACTTCACTTCTTTTGCGACTTTATCTGTACTAAACCCTACACCACAATCCATATTATCTGCGGCACTTGTTGGAGGTGTAGAACATACATACCTATACTCTTCACCATTTTTAAGAATAGTCATTGAAATTGTTTTATCAACAACAGCATTATCATCAAACTCTGCTGCAACAATGATAAAACCATTAGAAAAATCGGTTGGATTAGGCACACCATTTTCAAAGGTTGTATTTTCATCTGCAAGCACCACAGAACTTGAAGTTCCTGTTGAGCCTAAAGCATCTGCATTAATATTTCCAACGGTTAAAGTGCTGCCTATTTCAGAAGTATCTGGTCCAGACAACTGAATAATTCCATAAACAGTATTATCTCCTGAACTATCATCGCTGCTTGAGCAGCTTACAGTTAGCAAAGCAATTAAGGCGATGTTTAGAATACTACGTTTCGTTTTCATTTTTTTTGAATTATTAATAAGTTAATTACATCTAAAGGAATAACTATTTATAGTTATAGGCTATAATCAACCTATTATCGTTGGTTTTGAATTTATTAACGTTGATTTTGTGGCTTATTTTCAACAATTAATTACTATTTTTAAGCCAGCTATTAACTAAATCACTAGATGAAAACATTACTGATTACCATCTTTTTACTAATTTCTACGTTTTGTTTTTCACAGAATAAAATGATTGATTCGTTAGAAAATGTAATTCAGAATTACAAAAACAAAGACACCACTTATGTGAACTTAAGAATTAAGTATGTTGCAAGAAAAATGTTTTTAACTCCTGCTGATACCACATGGACAACTTATGTTAATAAAACATTAGCGATTTCTAAACAACTTAATTACCCCAAAGGCATTGCCATTTCTTATAACAATTTAGGAATTATAAACCATTACTTCTTGTCTGACCCTTTAGAAGGCTTAAACTATTACCAAAAGAGTTATGCCATTTTTGAAAAAGAACAGAAATTTAAAAAATATGAGGTTGGTGTACTTACCAATATCGGACTTATATATTATGAGCAACAAGAATATGACAAAGCCCTAAAAAGTTTTAAAACGCTATTAATTAATCCTGAAAACAAAAGTAAATTCAGCACACAGTTTTATATTGGCAATATCTATGGAGATCAAAAAAAATTAGATTCTTCTATCTATTATTATAAAAAAGCACTTGTAGGTGCAGAGCAAAATAAGCACACAATATTTATTGCAAACATAAAAACCAATTTAAGCATTGTACAAGCTAATGCTGGATTTTTGGAAGACGCATTAACAAGTACTAATGAAAGCTTAGATTTAATAGAACAACACAATATTGAAGGCTTACGCGTCACTGCTTACACAAATGCAGCCGAAGTACATTTACAAAATAAGAATATTGAAAAAGCCGAATATTACGCCACTAATAGTTTAAAATTAAATGAAGCCTTAAATAGTTTATCGACACAAAACACGGCTCTAAAAACTTTAGCTAATGTGTATGCCGAAAAAGGAGATTATAAAAACGCATTACTCACCTACCAAAAACATATTGTTTTAAGAGATAGCTTGATAAATGCAGATCGAAAACTTGAAATATCTCGAAAAGAAATTCAATACGAAGCCGACAAACATAAAGCTATTTCTGAAGTCGAAATTGAACGTCAAAAATCCATCAAAAACGCCTCGCTTATTGGCGGTTCCGGATTAGTTCTAGCCTCTTTAATCGGGTTTATATTGTACAGAAGAAAGCAAGAAGCCGTTTCAAAATCTAAGGAAGCCGAATTTAACGCAAAGGTGTCTGATACCGAATTAAAAGCCTTACGCTCGCAAATGAATCCGCATTTTATCTTTAATTCGCTTAACTCAATTGGTGATTACATTTTAAAAAATGACACACAATCTGCAAGCGACTACCTGAGTAAATTTGCCAAGCTAATGCGTCTCACTTTAGAAAATTCAGAAAAAAAAGAAATCCTTTTAAGTGACGATATTTCTTTGCTTAAAACCTATATGGATATTGAACGTAAACGCTTCAACTCTAAATTTAATTATACTATTACTATAGATCCTAACCTTGATGCTGAAAACATTTTAGTACCACCAATGATTCTCCAACCGTTTATTGAAAATAGTATTATTCATGGTTTAGCACAAAAAGAGGGTGTTGGACTTATAAACATTTCCTTTAAAACAGAAAAAAACATGCTTATTTGTAGTGTTGACGATAATGGTATTGGTCGTAAAAAAGCCACTTCAACTAATAACAAATCTTTGGGAATGGCAATTACCAAAAGCAGGATTGAAATAATTAACAAACTCAAAAACACCAATGGCACTGTTGAAATTATTGATAAAACCGAAGGCACAAGAATAGATGTTTCACTACCAATAGAACTGGCATTTTAGCATGATAAAAACGATAATCATAGATGATGAAGCTCATTGCTCAGACCGTATTTTAAGCCTTACCAAACAACACCAAAACACGTTTAATATACTTGCTGTAATTGACACCGTAGATGACGCTCTAAAAATGGTACCGCAATTACAACCCGATTTGGTGTTTTTAGATATTAAAATTCACGATAAAACAGGATTTGATTTTTTACAAGAATTAAATGATGTAAACTTTAAAATAATATTTACGACCGCTTTTGACAATTACGCTATTAAAGCCTTCAAATTTAGCGCGTTCGATTATTTATTAAAACCTATAGATTCTGACGATTTTAATCATGCTATTACACGTTTAAAAGCAGATTTATTACATCAAAATATGGAACAGCAACTTCAAAATTTGTTTAAAAACCTAAAACCAGACCAAAAGAAAGTTATTACCATTCCCTCATTAACAGGATTTGAAACTTTAAAAGTTGAAGATATTATTCATTTAGAAGCCGACACTAGTTACACACATATTTTCACAAAAGAAGGTAAATCAATGGTCTCAAAACCTATAAAATTCTACGAGGATTTATTAGGCGACAATGCATTTTTTAAAACTCATAAATCACATTTAATAAATATAGATCACGTTAAAAAATACTATAAAGGCAAACAGAGTTATGTACTTATGTCTAATGACGCACAAGTTCCAATTTCGGTAAGACGCAAAGATGAATTTTTGAAACATTTTACTTAATCAAGCTTTCAAAATCCTTTTGTTTAATTTCTTTTTTAGCTCTTGGATGCTTTCTTAAAAATTGAAGTGATGCATTTAATTCATAACCTAAAAGTAAAATATTAGAGTTAAGCCATAAATAAAGCAATAAGATTAATAGAGCTCCAATAGAACCATAAAGCTCATTGTACTGCGAAAAGTTTTCTATATAAATCCCAAACAAAAAGGATGTTAACATTATGAGTAAAGTTGTAAGTAACGCTCCAACGGAAAAGAATTTAGATGCCTTTCCTTCTTTAGTTCCAAAATAATATAATGTAGCCGTTGCTAAATAGGTCATTAAAACAAAAAACAAGTACTTTGCAAAGATAATCCAACCTACACCTTTATCACCTTCGGTAATGGCATGACCGCTTAATCCTTCATACAAAGGTTTAATCACATAAATCTGAAAATACCCAAACACCGCAACAGTTAACAACAAAAGAAACGCGAGAATTAATGCTACACCAATAGCATAGATATATTGCTTAAATATATTTCGATACAATTGTTTATGATAAGACGTTTCAAAACCTGAAAAAACAGCATTTACCCCATTTGCCATTAGAAAAATAGACAGTAAAAATATAGAAGAGATTAAACCTCCACTGGTATTGCTACTCATATCTTGAAAAATACTATCTATAAAAAACTCTGAAGTTTGCGGTGGTAATATAGAATTTAAAAAATCTAAGAAATCGCCTCTAAATCCATCAATAGGAATATGTGGTATAATGATAATTACAAAAAGTAAAAATGGAAAAATAGCTGTAAAAAAGCTAAAAGCAATAGCACTAGCTCTAGTTGTTAGTGCGCCATTAATAATACCTTTTATATAAAGTTCTAACAAATCGTATACAGACAAACCTTCAAATCCAGGTAATTTAATCTGCTTAAAAAAGCGCACAATTAAATTCAGGACTGGAATTTTATTTAATTTATCTTCTGTGGATTTAGACATAATTTGGCGCTTAGCCTTTAGCTTTATAATTTTATAAAAAAGGATTAAATACTGAGATTGAAATTACAAATCCTTAAACCGCTTTTAGACTCAAATCTTTATTATATACCGAATGCGTCAAGGCACCAGATGAAATAAAATCGACACCACATTCTGCATATTTTCTAACTGTATTTTCATTAATTCCTCCAGAAGACTCTGTTAAACATTGGTTTCCAATTAGCTTTACAGCTTTACGAGTATCTTCATAATTAAAGTTATCAATCAGAATTCGGTAAACACCACCACAATCTAATATTTCTTTAATTTCTTCTAAATTTCTAGCCTCAACAATAATTTTTAAATCACGATTTGTATCTTTTAGATATTGCTTAGTTTGGTTAATTGCTTTTGCAACTCCACCTGCAAAATCAATATGGTTATCTTTTAACATAATCATATCGTATAAGGCAAATCTATGATTTTCTCCACCTCCAATTTTTACAGCCCATTTTTCTAAAGCTCTAATACCTGGAGTGGTTTTTCGAGTATCTAAAATTTTTGTTCCTGTACCTTCTAATAAATCTACAAATTCTCTAGTTTTTGTAGCTATGGCACTCATACGTTGCATAGCATTCAACACTAAACGCTCTGCTTTAAGAATAGATTGCGATGCACCTTCTACATAAAACACAATATCTCCATGTTTTACTTTTTGACCATCTTCAATTAATGTCTCTACTTTCATGTTCTCATCAACATAGGCAAAAACTTGCTTTGCAAATTCAACTCCAGCAATAATACCTTTGTCTTTTACTAGTAATTTAGCTTTTCCTTGAGCAGAAGCAGGAATACATGCTAAAGAACTATGGTCGCCATCACCAACATCTTCTCTAATGGCATTAGCTATTATCAACTCTATTTCTTTATCAAACTGTGCTTTTGAAATCATCTGAATACATATTTGTTGTAAAAATAGGAATTGAAAGGTAAAAAATATCAAAAAGTAAATGTCAAATTATAAAGGGACAAACTTTTTGAATGCTTTTAAATCCTTAAATTTGAAATTCAATTAGGCAGATTTTGCCACCTCGAGCGCAGTCGAGAGGTCATTAAACCAGGTCTCGACTGCGCTCGACCAGACACTACAATGCAAATAAAACTTATAGCCATAGGCAAAACCGACAATAAAAACTTAATTGCTTTAATTGCTGATTATTCAAAACGTTTAGGGCATTATATAAAATTTGAGTTTGATATTATTCCAGATTTAAAAAAGGTTAAAAATTTATCTGAAGCACAACAAAAGGAAAAAGAAGGCGAATTAATTTTAGCAAAAACGCAAACTTCTGATGTTTTAATTTTGTTAGATGAAAATGGGAAACAATTAGATTCCGTAGCGTTTTCGAATTACTTACAAAAACATATGAATTCTGGAATAAAAACCTTAATCTTTGTTATTGGTGGACCTTATGGATTTTCGGATGCCGTTTACCTTAGAGCTAACGGAAAATTAAGCTTATCTAAAATGACATTTTCGCATCAAATGGTACGTTTGTTCTTTATAGAACAATTGTACAGAGGGTTTACAATCCTTAGAAATGAACCCTATCATCATCGCTAAAAACTATAAACCCTCTGGTATTAAACGTCGAAACGTTTTTCAATTAGTGTGTTTTATAAACTTCTTTACGTTTTTTAAGTTGTCTTGTTAAATCGTTAATCGTTTCATTCATTGCCATTTCATAATTTTTCTCGTTCGATTTCGCAAAAATACGTGGACCAGGCAAGCTTAACTCTATATTACAAATCTTACCCGTTTCATGATCTTTTTCATCATGTTTAAAATATACTTGAGCTGAAATTAGAAACTCGAATTTATTAGCCAATTTTTCTAATTTTTCTGTTGTTAATGCTGAAAGTGTCTCGCTTGCATCAATGTTTACATATTGAAAATTTACCGTCATAATCTATCTTGTTTTAATGAATTATTCTTTTCACTAAGATACAAGATTTAGTCAATTCTACGACTGATAATTATCATAATAAATTTATAATTTTTTTAATTTATCCTGTCAAAAACAACTATAAATAGAGCAAATAAATTCCGGTTGTATCATTTAAGGCTTACCCTTTTTGCTTAAACTTATAACCCACAGCTAGTTTCGCTTTAGTAAGGTTTAATCCGTAATTATTCCCATAATCAAAATCTGTATTATAAGAACCATTACTGTAAGTTAAACTAACATAAAACTGTTTAAAATTATAACTTAAACCTATTAGAAAGTCTAATTTATATAACATTGGACTAGAGGGCATATAACTTTCGTCTTGTGTTGTGATTTTTTTACTCACTAGACCTATTCCTGGCATTACATTAACAGTTGCCGTAATATCCTCTGGAAGTTTGAAATAAGAAATGAGTCCGCCTAAAACTCCAAATGCAAGACCTTGGTACCTTTTAATATTTCCACGGTCATTAAAATAAGGACTTGTTGATTCATCTAAAACACTAGAAGTTGCAGAAAAGTAATCAAAACCTCCAAAAGCCCCTATTCCTCCTGTTATATAGATATCTTTATTTCGTTTTTCAAACAAACCGGCCTTCAAAAGCGCATAAGAAAACTCTATATCATCAAAAGTGTATAAATAATTTAAACCAATACTTACAGAACGTATATCACTTCTAAAAGTCGTAGGTTCATCAAAATCATTTTTTACATTAAACCCCCTGTAGGTTTGTGCATAAACATTGACGTAGTATTGATCCTTTAAAATAGTAGTTCCTTGTAGATCAAACTTTTTTGTTTCTTCTTTATTTGAATTTTTAATATTAAATGCAATATCAACTATAACTTTACTATTTGCAAAACCGACACCCAAACCATATCTATTATTGGGCACAAACTTTACTTTAGAATCATCATCTTTTATACTGAATTTATTAACTTTAAAATTGGAAAACACACGAATAGAATAATTTTCAATATCTCTATCAATAAGTAAAGAATCTAAATCCTCAATATCTTGTGCGTTTAGAGCCAAGAAACTGAAACAAAAAACTAAAAGTAAATAAAGCCTTATCATTACAGTGATGTTAAAATGTTTTATTTTGACAAATGAGATTAAAATAGATTTCTATTTTTACAAAAGCTAAATTACATTAAATAAGACCATCATATGCAACTTGTTTTCGCAACTAATAACTTAAATAAACTCAAAGAGGTTCAAAGTATGTTACCACAACACATTAAACTTTTAAGTTTAAAAGATATTGCTTGTGATGAAGATATCCCAGAAACCCAACCTACAATTGAAGGTAATGCCATACAAAAAGCCGAATACCTAAAAAACCATTATGGTTACGATTGTTTTGCTGATGACACAGGTTTAGAAGTCGACGCTTTAAACGGTGAGCCAGGCGTATTTTCAGCACGTTATGCTGGTCCGCAACGCAATGCTGAAGATAACACTAAAAAATTACTTACAGAACTTAAACATAAAACCAACCGTAATGCACAGTTTAAAACCGTCATAGCATTACATCTTAATGGCAAACTACATACGTTTACTGGAATTTGCAAAGGTATTATTACAACTCAAAAACATGGCGATGGAGGTTTTGGATACGATCCCGTCTTTAAAGCCAATGGTTATGACAAAACATTTGCTGAAATTTCTTTGGAAGAAAAAAATAAAATAGGCCATCGAGGAAAGGCAGTTTCTAAACTGGTAGAGTTTTTAAAAAACTAATACAAAACAACGGTTTGTAAAAACCTTATCATTAATCATTATCGAGTACACTCCCCTTCTCAACCAAACTAACATACTGAATTAAAACACATTACCAAACATAAAAGCAACAAAAGTTGATTATCCAATTAATTGTTGTAGCTTTGCACCTTGCAAAAAATCCATGATTGGATTTTGTATATTCCTCAGAGTGAGGATGTGTTACCTAGAAGTTTAAGTGTTTAGTATGTCGATTCGCTTCTTTTGTAACACCAAAAGAATATAATCGAATACATATACTCAAGAATGAGCACATTCCAAGAATTAGGTCTTAATGAAGACCTTATCAAAGCTATTACAGACTTAGGTTTTGAAAAACCAAGTGAAGTACAAGCAAAAGCAATCCCTTTATTATTAGAAGAAGACAAAGACTTAGTTGCTTTGGCACAAACTGGCACAGGGAAAACCGCAGCTTTCGGATTTCCGATGTTGCAAAAAATAGATATTGATAGTAGAACCACACAAGGTCTTATCTTATCTCCTACTCGTGAACTTTGTTTACAAATCACCAACGAACTTAAACTTTACGGTAAATATTGCAAAGGCTTAAATGTAGTTGCTATTTATGGTGGATCTAGTATTTCTGATCAAGCAAGAGCCGTAAAACGTGGCGCACAAATTATTGTGGCAACACCAGGTCGTATGAAAGACATGATTAGCCGTAGAATGGTTGATATTTCTAAAATACAATACAGCGTTTTAGATGAGGCTGATGAAATGTTAAACATGGGATTTAAGGAAGATATTACTGATATTCTCTCTCATACACCAGAAGACAAAAACACATGGTTATTTTCTGCAACAATGCCAAAAGAAGTGGCAACCATTGCAAAGAAATTCATGTACAACCCTACAGAAATTACTGTAGGTAATAAAAATGAAAGCACAAGCAACGTAACGCACGAATACTATTTAGTAAACGCTAGAGATCGTTACCAAGCCTTAAAACGTTTGGCAGATGCTAATCCAGATATTTTTTCTGTAATTTTCTGTCGTACAAAAAGAGACACACAAAAAGTAGCCGAAAACTTAATTGAAGATGGTTACTCTGCAGGTGCATTACACGGAGATTTAAGTCAGAACCAAAGAGATTTGGTCATGAAATCTTTTAGAAATCAACAAATACAGATGTTAGTTGCAACAGATGTTGCAGCACGTGGTATTGATGTCGATGATATAACACACGTTATTAATTATCAACTTCCTGATGAAATAGAAACCTATACACACCGATCTGGTAGAACAGGACGTGCTGGTAAAACAGGAGTGTCTATGGTTATTGTTTCTAAAAGTGAAGTGAGAAAGATAAAAAGTATAGAACGTATTATTAAGAAAGATTTCGATAAAAAAGAAATTCCTTCTGGAAGTGATATTGTTGAAGTACAATTAATGTCTTTAGCGAATAAAATTCACACAACAGAAACAAATCATGAAATTGATAAGCATCTAGAAAGCATCAACGAACTATTCGCAGATACTGATAAAGATGAATTAATTAAGAAATTTTTCTCTGTAGAATTTAACCGTTTCTTTAACTACTATCAAAAATCGAAAGATTTAGGTGTTGTAGAATCTCGTGGAAGCGATAGAGATGGCGGACGTGATTACGGCAAGCAATCTAACGACTCTCGTTATTTTATTAACGTTGGTAGTAAAGATGGTTTTGACTGGATGAAATTGAAAGATTTCTTAAAAGAACAATTAGAATTAGGACGTGACGATGTCTTTAAAGTTGATGTTAAGGATAGCTTTTCTTTCTTTAATACCGAAAAAGCATTACAAGAAAAAGTCTTAGCCTTTTTTACAGATTTTAAACACGAAGGTCGTTTTGTTAATGTAGAAGTTAGTGAAGACAAAGGCAGAAGTCGTGGTGGCAGAAGCGGCGGAAGAGGTCGTGGTGGCAACGATAGACGTTCTGGCGGAAGTCGTAGACGTGACGATAAACCAAGAGGGGACAGACGTTCTTCTAGTGATAGACGTCCTTCTGGAGGAGATAGACGCAGCAGACGATCTGACGATACAAGAAAAGACAGAGGAGATCGAAGTTTTAACGATTCAAAAGGAGATAGACGATCAGAATCTAGCGGATCTGTTTCAGACAGACCAAGACGTTCTAGACGAAGAGATTAAGTTATCTAAATACAATAAACTCAAACCAAAACTTAAAGCATTACTTTAGGTTTTGGTTTTTTTTATGATAAATTACAAATCAACAACCAACTTCTAAAAAGTTAATATTAAGTCAAAAATAAATGTGCAATATGTTAAATCCGTTTAGTTTATTACCTTTACTGCGTAACACAAGTACATGCGCCATTTATTAATTCTATTTTTATGCTTAACTACAGTTAACAGCTATAGTCAAGACAGCACAGCCACAACAACGCCTACTAAAGTAAAAGGTACAATTGTTAGTGCCTCTACAGAACTACCTTTAAGCGAAGCAAATATTGTAAACATCAATCAAGTTATAGGAACTGCAACAAACGATGATGGAGTATTTGAAATAAAAGCAAAAGTTAACGATACATTACATTTATCTTACTTAGGTTATAAATCTATTAAAGTTAGAGTTACCAATGACTGGTTAAAATTTGGAGACACCAAAATCCAAATGACAGAACTCGCTTTAGCGTTAGAAGAAGTTACTGTAAAGCAACTTGAATTAACAGGTTACTTAGTGGTAGATATGAAACAAGTTCCTGTAACCTCTAATAACCGTTATCGTATTTCTGGTTTACCTGGCCAAGGTTACGAAGCTGGCAAACCTAATATTGCAACCAAAGTTTTAGGTGCTATTTTTAATCCTGCAGATTTCTTATACAATATGTTTGGCCGAAAACCTAATGAGATGCATAAGCTAAAGAAAATGAAGGAGGATGATGAGATTAGAAATCAATTAGCAAAGCGCTTTGACAGAGAAATGCTACTTGTTTTATTACAAGTGACTAAATTCGATTTAGACGAAATAGTGAACCAATGTAACTACTCTAAAGATTTTATAAACACAGCTAATGACCTTCAAATTTTAGATGCCATTAGTGAATGTTATGAAGAATACAAAGTAATTAAGCGTAGTAAAGATCGTTCAAGTGCTAAGAAAAACTAAATTTTTAAGCACTCATTATACCCTTATCACCTATTAAAACGCTTAAAAAGCCGAAGCACAAAGGCTTATACTCAATTAATTTACTCTACTGCTCAGCAATAACAATCTCGCTTCCATTAATACTAGCGCATAACAAATGTAGTTACAGCCCTAGGATTTCTTGGCATAAAACCGCTCAACAATAGCATCATAATCCTTAATCGTTTTCTTAATCCAATCAAAACGTTTTTCTATAACTTCGTCTTCAGTCAATTGCCAATCTATTTCAGATTTTCGCAATTGTGCTGTAACATGCTGAAGTATTATCGCTGCCGAAACTGAAATATTTAGACTTTCGGTAAAACCAACCATCGGAATTTTAAGAAAACAATCGGCTTGATTAATTACTTGCTGAGATAAACCTTCGGTTTCCCTTCCAAAGAAAAAACAAGACTTCTTTTTAATATCAAAATCTATTAACTCGCAATCGTCAATATGTGGAGTTGTTGCCACAATCTGATAGCCATTTGCCTTTAAATCTTTTATACAATCTGTAGTAGAAGTATACCGATTAAGATCTACCCATTTTTGAGCTCCCATCGCTATTTCGCGATCTATACTTTTAGAATTAACTTCTTCTACAATATTTAATTCCTGTATCCCAAACACATCACACGATCGCATTACAGCACTTGTATTATGTAATTGATACACATCTTCTGTTGCAACAGTAAAATGTTTGGTACGAAATGGTAATACTTTTTTAAAACGTTCACTTCTATTTTCGGTTAAAAACGTTTCTAAGTATTCTAAAAGTTTTAAGTCTTGCATAATTCAAAAATAGGAAAATGAAATTGAAATCTAACAGTCATTTAAACGAATGACAACACAACCTCTAGCTGCACTATTGCAAAAACTCAAAAACAAACAAATTGCCTAGGCCTAGGCCCAGACAATAATAGAAAACTTGTATTTTTATACAATGAAACATATTGTAGTATTAACAGGAGCAGGAATAAGTGCCGAAAGCGGTATAAAAACTTTTAGAGATGCAGATGGCCTTTGGGAAGGACATGATGTTATGGAAGTGGCTTCACCTGAAGGCTTTACACGCAACCCAGAATTAGTTCTTAACTTCTACAATCAAAGGCGACAACAATTAAAAGAAGTAAAGCCTAACCAAGCACATAACGATTTAGTTACCCTTGAAAACGATTACAAAGTCACCATAATTACCCAAAATGTAGACGACTTGCATGAACGTGCCGGCAGTACTAATGTTGTTCACCTTCATGGAGAATTACGAAAAGTAAGAAGTACAGGAAACCCAAATGATATCAGAGAATGCACAGAAGACATTAATCTTGGAGATATGTGCGATAAAGGATATCAATTACGTCCGCATATCGTCTGGTTTGGTGAAGCAGTTCCCAAAATTGAAACTGCTATTAATATATGCTATACCGCAGATATTCTTATCATTATTGGCACAAGCATGCAAGTTTATCCTGCTGCAAGCCTAATAGATTATGTACAGCCAAACACTACTATTTATTACATTGACCCAAAACCAGCCATAACAAATAATAGCAGAGTTACTGTCATTGCCAAATCTGCAACCGAAGGAACAAAAGAACTCATAGAGCTTTTAAAGTAAATAAAAGTTTTCACCTAAAACTTCACTTCTAGATTAATGATATAAGTTGTTATTAAACATACAATAATCTATGAGTAATTCTATAGTCAAACAAAAAAACATACTAACTAGTATTTTTTATATATATTTGTGCTATGGAACAAAAACAAAAATCCGAACTCACCAAACAAGTAATTCTTAACGAGTCTTTTAAATTGTTCTATAGAAACGGGTTTAAAACGACTAGTATTGACAAGATCATGAAAGCAACTAATCTTACCAAAGGTGCTTTCTACCATCATTATAAAAACAAAAAAGAACTCGGTGTAGAAGTTATTAGTTCTAAAATACAAAAGCGAGTTTATGACGGTATGATTACGCCATTGTATCAGGATGGAAATGCTTTAGAAATTTTAGAAGATACATTTTCAAGACGATTAAAATCATTTTCATTGTTTGATAAGCAGCACGGCTGCCCAATGAATAACTTTATTAATGAAATTGCTGATGAAGAAGAAGCTTATCAAATCGCTTTAAAGCGAATTATTGAAGAATGGAAGGCTGCTTTAATTCATTTAATAGAAAGAGGAAAAAAGGAAAACACAATCAATAAAAAATACGCAAACAATGCCATTGCTATTTATTTAATCAGTGCTTTTGAAGGCATCAGAGGTATTAGAAAACTATATAATGATGATGATATTTTAGACGATTATATTTTGGGACTACAACTATATATCGACCAATTAAAAGCTTAATTACTAAACATACTGCATAGTATGTTTATAAAAGAAAAAAAACATGGCCACAAACAACAGAAGAAATTTTATTAAAAAATCTGCAATTTTAGGTTTAGCAGGAGCCACCATTCCACAATTTGGGTTTTCGGCCAATACTGAAGATCAAAATGTAACACCCAAAAATTTAACTCGCCCTAAAGTCTTATTCTTTGACGTCAATGAAACATTACTAGATCTTACGGCAATGAAAGAAAGTGTAGGTAAGGTTTTAGGTAATAGAAGTGATTTATTACCATTATGGTTTACTACTATGCTACAATATTCATTAGTTGAAACAGTAGGAAGACAATATAATGACTTTGGAATTGTGGGAGCAGCAGCTTTACAAATGGTTGCAGCAAACCATGGAATTACAATTTCTGAAGGCGATGCAAGAGAAGCTATATTAGGACCAATACGCTCACTGCCTGCACACCCTGAAGTCAAACAAGCTTTAGGTGAATTAAAGCGCACCGGTTATAAATTAGTATCGTTTACAAACTCTTCTAATAAAGGTGTAGAAACACAATTTAAAAATTCTGGATTATTAGATTATTTTGAAGAACGCTTAAGCATTGAAGACATGGGCAAATTTAAACCGCATTCTGATGCTTACGATTGGGCAGCTCGAAAAATGAAAATTAAACCAAGCGAATGTTTATTAGTTGCAGCTCATGGTTGGGATATTGCAGGTGCCATTTGGGCAGGATGGAGAGGTGCTTTTGTTAGCAGACCAGGAGCACAATTATATCCTTTAGCACCAACACCAGAAATTAACGAACCTAATTTAAAATTAATAGCGGAACAATTAATCGCTCTAAAATAAAATAACAATGACCCTAGAAAATAAAGTTATCATCGTAACAGGTGCTTCAAGAGGCATCGGTAAAGAGATTGCTATTCAATTAGCTAAAAATGGTGCTAAAGTTGTTGTGAATTATTCCAATAGCTCTAAAGAAGCTAAAGAAACGGTAGATACAATTACCAAAAATAACGGATCAGCAATCGCAATTAAAGCCGATGTTAGCCGTAAAATAGACGTCACAGAATTATTTGATAAAACCATTTCAACTTATGGCAAAGTAGATGTATTAGTAAATAATGCTGGTGTTATGATTTCAAAACAATTAAAAGATAACACAGAAGACGATTTTTCAAAACAATTTGATATTAATGTAAAAGGCATCTTTAATACTTTACAAGAAGCATATCACAAATTATCAGACAACGGAAATATCATTAATATTTCTTCAAGTACGGTAAAACTAATGTTTCCTACTTACGCATTGTATTCAGCTTCAAAAGCTGCTGTTGAACAAATGACACGTGTCTTTTCTAAAGAAATTGGCAGAGGAATATCTGTAAATGCTCTTGCTCCTGGCGCTACTGAAACAGAACTTTTTATGAAAGGTAAATCACAAGAATTTATTGACAAACTTAGTAATATGAATGCCTTTAACAGACTTGCACAGCCTTTAGACATAGCAAAAGTTGTCTTATTTTTAGCTAGTGACGATTCTAAATGGATCTCTGGTCAAGTTATTGGTGCCAATGGTGCATTGGTGTAATATTTAAAAGCTTTAACAAATTTACAATCCCTTAAAATATTTTATTAAAACAACCACTAGAACAAAACATACCTAATGAAAATCTACACACTAACAATTATGACCTGCTTAGTTTTAAGCGCTTGTAATACTAACAGTTCAAAAACAGAAACTGAAGCTAAAAAACCCGAAACTAAAACAGAAAAAGCAAACAAAACATTTGAGAATAAAGGACATGAATTAGTTTATAACCTCACTCAAAAAACAGGGAATTACCAAACACTTCTCAATAAAAAAGATGTGGTTTACACCTACACCTACCAAACTCCAGATGGAAAAAAAGATGTGAGTACTGAAAAATACATCTTTAACGGTGAGTTATCTTACGGTGCTTATACACAACACGAAAGAACTCTTCCTAATCTCGAAGGATTAATTGAACAAGGTTATGATGGTAAAGAGTTTTGGCTAAAACATAATAAAACCATACTAAACGACACCACCTATTTGAAGCGTGTAGCTTTTAACAGACCAACAAATTTTTATTGGTTTGCTATGATGCCCAAACTTTTAGACCCTGGATTACAATATAACTATCTAGGTGATATCAAAATAGATGAAAAAGATTACGATATTGTAAAAGTATCTTTTACTTCAGAAAACGATAAACCTACAGATATTTACCAAATCTATATCAATAAAAAAACGCAATTAGTAGATCAATTTCTTTTTACTGTTGCAGATTTTGGAGCTATGGAAACTCCTAATTTAATGCGATTGGAATACGAAAAAATTGATGGTATTTTAATTCCAACCAAACGAAAGTACAAAAAGTCTAATTGGAATGCTGAAGTAACAGAACTACCATGGATACACGTTAATTGGACTAATATTACGTTTAACAATAATTTGAAAATAGAAGATTTTCAAAAATAAACACTATAAACAATAATTTGAAAAAGGAAAATTGATTACGCTTATTTTGAACATCTACTATTAAAATAGAGCAACCCTCTATAATTAAGGCGTTTTTAGAAAATAGTTTTAAAAAACTATCTCATAAAGTACTATTTGATTAATAGTTCTGTTCATTTTTACAAAAAAGTCATTATTAAATAATGGCTTTTTTTTATGTCCTAGTTTTAATCTATTGAACTTGCAACAGCTAACATTTTCAGTTAACTTCGAACAATTGTACTAAACACTTTTGTACCAGTGTAACAAATTTTAATTTTGAATTACTAATATTTCAAAACCACACATAAATGAAAACAATAACGAAGAAAAAAACATTGATACTTTTATCTATTGGAATATTTATGATTGCTGTTTCTCAAACACTGTCTCATTACATACATTTAACGGATTTAGGTAAAGGGTCTACTATAGGTATTGGAATAGGATTGCTTTTAACAGCTTTATTCTTTGGCAATTTAAAAACTCGTAAATAAACATATCATAACTTATCTAAATAAGTAACATACTTTAAACACAACAATATAAGATTATCAAAACCACTGAATCACATATTGTACCCAAACGCTGTGCTTCTATTCGTCTTCAAGAATATGGTGTTGGAATTTTTAATGCATTTCCCACAAAATCAGCTTTAAAAAAAGCTCTAAAAAAAAACTATATTTCTGTTAATGGTGTTACTGCCACTTCTGCAACATATATAAATGGTGGTGAAACAATTACACTATCCGTTCCTAAAAATGAGCCTCCAAAGAAGAGATTAATATTTAAACTGAATGTTTTATTTGAGGATGATTATTTAGCTGTTATCCATAAACCAGGTGGAATTTTAGTTAGCGGCAATCACTTTAAAACTATTGCCAATGCATTAATTCAAAATCTAAAACCAAGTCCTTTAGAAGATGCTACACAACCACAACCTGTTCATCGCTTAGATTTTGCAACCACAGGTATTTTATTAATAGGAAAAACAAGCAGCAGCATTCGCGCTTTAAATAAACTATTTGAAGATAGAACGATTAAGAAAACCTACTATGCCGTTACGATTGGTAAAATGAAAACCGAAGGTAGTATTACAACTGAAGTTGATGAAAAACCCTGTAAATCTAACTACAAAGTACATCAAACCGTTTCTTCTCAAAGATTTGAACAACTCAATCTCGTTGAATTAGAACCTTTTACTGGACGACGACATCAATTACGGAAGCATTTATCTGGTATAGGAAACCCTATTTTAGGGGATAAAGATTACGGAAAGAAACCACTTATTTTAAATGGAAAAGGTTTATACCTCCACGCCTATTCTTTAAAATTTACACACCCATTTACAAACGAAGCCTTTTATATTAAAGATGAATTTCCTCTAAACTTTAAAAAACTATTTGACGTTCTACAATAGAAAAAAGGCAAAAACAAATAAAAATTAACCATTCTTAGCTTCAATCCATTTGCTCATATATTTAGTGCTTTGCATAGATTGATGCATAAATAATTGTCCTATAAAGTTATTTTCTCGATGCCCACTTATATTAATAGAAAGCGTTTCTATCTTAGATTTCAATCCTTCTTCTAAATTCTCCTTATTAAACCGTTGATTTAAAATTGTAAATCCATTTTGCTGTTTCGTATGCCATATCTCAGAATTAGAATATAAGTCTATTGCTCTTTCTGCAAAAGCATCAGGACGATCTACTATAAATCCATTCTCATCTAAATCGCCAAACATACCTTCGGCAGCAATGCTTGTCATTACACAAGGAGTCCCATTTTTCATAGCATCTATTAGTTTTCCTTTTAATCCTGCACCAAAACGTAATGAAGCCAAACAAACTCTAGCTTTTTGCATCACTTCATTGACATCTTCAGCAAAGCCTTTAATAAAAAAACCTTCTTTTGGTTTATTAAGCTGTGTTACTTTTTGAGATGCATAAGCGCCATAAATATGAAGCTCTGCCTTTGGTAATTGCTTCCTTATTAACGGCCAAATAGTTTGTTTTAAATACAAAACAGCATCATAGTTTGGAGCGTGAATAAAATTACCAATGGTTATAAAATGTTGGCGTTCTTCAAATGTTGGCAACTGATTAATTTCAACTTTAGAAATAGGATCTAATAAAAACGGTAAATAATAAAGTAAACTTTTGTCAATTTTAAACTGTTGCGTTAGAATTTCAATCTCTACTTCAGAAATCATTAAACTTAAATCGCAACGGTAAATACTCGCAATTTCACGCTTAGTAGTATCGTTTTGTAAATGCTCTAAGCCAACAGCTTTATTTTGCTTTAATGCTACTTCCCTAGCTTTTCTTAAACCATGAAAATCTTCGGTATCTAAAATCCTAAGAGCATTTGGGCATTGTTCTAAAACACGCCATCCATATTGCTCTTCAGTCATAAAACGATCAAACAATACAATATTGGGATTTAGGGCTCTTACAAAGGCATCAAAAGACGAATCATTTAATAGAATTGGTTTTATTTCAACATTAATACGACTTAAATCGAATGTATTAGCAGACGTTTTAGCTGCCGAGCAAAACGTTACCTCATAGCCTTGTTTTTGAAATTGAGCAATCAATTGCAACATACGACTACCTGCCGCAGAGCTTTTAGGCTCTGGCCAAACAAAACCGATAATGAGTATTTTTTTTCTCATGAGAAAATTCTAAAAAACTGTATCACTACAAAGGTAAGAGTAAAAAGCAGTGACGTTTTATGATATAATTAGTTTATTGAGGTTCTTTTAAAAACACATAGTTTAAACGTGCCATTTTTGCCCAAGCAACCATGGCATCTATTTGCTCTTGCGATAATTTAGCTTCGCTATGTGCCCAAGTATAACTATCTAAAGGCATTTCTCTAGCCTCAACCATTTCAATCAATTCTTCGAGTTTATGATCTTTTCTCTTATCATCATAATCGTTCCATTTAGATAAATTCAAATGTTTTGAACCATGTTTTACATGATCTGCCATCCAATAATTAATAGGTGTTATTTGGCTATACCATGGGTAACGTGTACTATCGCTATGACAATCTATACACGCATTTTTTAGAAGCATTTTTACATCATCTGGTGGATTAGTCTCCTCAAAAAAAGCTGCAACCGAAGTTAGATCTCCTTCATTTTTTTCTGGCCCAAAAAACTGAGCAACTATAAATACAACTAAAAGTAAACCGCCTATTTTTTTGAGAATCTTCATTTTTAATTAATTTTAGACTTCTAAATTAATCATTTTCTATTGACCAAAGCAGAACTCTATAAAGAATTAAATTATGTAAATCATTCACGCGAAAAGCGATTAAAATATGCCTATCTCGTTATTGATAACCCAGAAATAATCACACCTCTTTTAGAAATTTTATTTGATGTAGATGATAAAATATCATGCAGAGCGGCTTGGGTTTTTGAGTTTATGTGTGGTGAAAAATTAGAGGCTATTATTCCACATCTTAACACATTTACCAAAAACATATCAAAAGTTCACTTAGATCCAGCCGTTAGACCTGTTGCCAAAATTTGTGAATACCTCATTAAAGCCAACTATTCTAAAACGGACCATTTAATTAAAACCCATCTAACAGAAACACATAAAGAAAAAATCACAGAAGCTTGTTTTGATTGGATGATTAGTGACCAAAAAATTGCACCAAAAGCTTATGCTATGAATGCGCTATACTTACTAGGACTTGAATATGATTGGATACACCCTGAATTGACAATTATCTTAGAGCGTGATTTTCAGATACAAAGTTCAGGTTTTAAAGCTCGTGCCAAACAGATTTTAAAAAAAATTAAACGTTAGTACTACAGCAACAAAAATTTATTGCAAAGCCACAAAAAAGCCAAGTTAAAAACTGAAACTATTTAGAGACTCTAAAACTTCCTGATGTATTGTCAAAAACAATTAAATCCTTTGGAAAAAGCGAATTAAAAACCCCTAAAGTAATTAAACGACAAGGTTGATCGCACACGACTTTATCCTTTTGCATTACAATCATGGTATCACATAATTGTATGGCCAAATCAATCTCATGAGATGAAAACAGAATGGTTTTACCTGTTTCCTTAGTTAATTTTTGAAGCAATTTTAATATATATGCTTTATGATACATATCGAGATGTGTTGTTGGTTCATCTAAAACAATCACATCTGTATCTTGAGCTAAAGCACGAGCAATCATTACTTTTTGCAACTGACCATCGCTAAGCTCGTAACATTTTTTATCTTTTAACTCAGAAATATTAACTAACTCTAACGCATTATTAACGATAGTTAAATCGTCTTCAGAAAGATTACCTATCCAATTGGTATAAGGATGTCTTCCCAATACAACCAATTCAAAAACCGAAAGATTTTTAGATAATAAAGGCTCTGTTAATACAATACTCAATTGCTTTGCAAGCGCTATGGTTGATGTTGATTTTAAATCTTTACTATTAAGCAATATTTTACCTGACAAAGCAGGCTGTACCTTAATTAAGGTACGCAATAAAGTGGATTTACCAATACCATTGGCTCCAACTAAACCAATAAGTTGTCCTTTTTCTAATTCAAAATTTATGTTTGAGGCAACAACAGTTTCAACCTTTTTGGTGTTGTAACCAATGGCTAAATCCTCTACTTTAAGAATGATATTGTCTTTAGATTGTAACACTAATAGATTAATTGATTAGCAATATTATTTTCATAACAAATTGAAATATAATGAATAGCCATTACAATTTGGACATTTGTGTTTTTTAAATCAAAATCTAAGGTATTATCAGAGGTGTATTTTAGCATTGATGAATGATTAAAATCGCCTGCTTTTATTGTGGTATCATAATATTGCTTGACCATAGAATTATGTTCGGTAACACGATTTAAAAAGTCATAATATTTACTATTTCGTTTAGGCACAAAATACTCATAAGAGCCTTCGTTGTTTCTACTTCGCTTTTGTTTTTTTATTTCCCATATTTCATCAAAAGTAGATTTTGAAATAGAATTAAATAATTGTTTTATTTTTTTAGGACTTATTGTGGCAAACCCCGAAGCTTCCAATCTTTCAATTTTACTTCTAAATGTTAAATGAAAATCTTCTTCCTTTAAATCCATAATATCCTTAATAAAAAAGGTTCTTATAGTTTCAAGATCTTTTAACTCTTGAAGATTAAAAACGGCTTGAAGTTCTTTAGTAGGCTGATACGTTTTACAGCCTAACAATACTGAAAATGATAATGCAATAAAACTAATCTTAATTGTATTTCTCTTCCAGAAATTTACAGTTTCTATTATCATGTTTTAAATAAACTAAAACATCATTCTCCGCTGTCTTACTAATAACCAAATTACCACAGGTGCACCAACTAAAGCCGTAATTGCATTAATGGGTAACATATAATCACTTGTTGGAACTTGCGCTATACTATCGCAAATAAGCATTACAATAGCTCCAAATAAAAACACAGCAGGCAATAATATTTTATGATTTGAGGTCTTAAATATTTGCCGAGTTAAATGTGGAATTGCCAAACCGATAAATGCGATTGGACCAGCAAATGCGGTAATGGTTCCGGCAATTAAACTCGTGGCAAAGATAATAATGAATCTACTTGATTTCAAAGACAAACCTAAGCTTTTTGCGTAGTTATCGCCTAATAATAAAGCATTCAGCCCCTTAATAGAAAAAACGCTTAGAATAATTCCTAGACTATAAATGCCAAAGAAAATTAAGATCTCTTCCCAAGATAAATTACTTAGACTACCAAATCCCCAAAAGATATATTGTTGTAATTGTTCTGCCGAACTAAAATAAGAAAGCACACTCACAACAGCTGCTGTAATACTTCCAAACATTAAGCCTATAATAAGAATTGCCATTGTATCTCTTACTTTGCTTGAAACTGCCAAAACTGCTAAAAGCACTAAAAAGCTCCCCAAACTTGCCGCAATAACGATACTCCATTTAGAAATTAAAGCCGTTGCAAACAATCCGCCAAACAGTCCAGAACCTAAAATCACTAAAGCAACACCCAAACTAGCACCAGAACTAATTCCTAAAACAAAAGGACCTGCTAAAGGGTTTCTAAATAACGTTTGCATTAACAATCCTGAAATTCCCAAACCAGAACCCACCATAATTGCCGTAATGGCTTTTGGCAACCGCACTTTTGTAATAATTACCTGCGAAGTCATATTATCAATATTTCCAAAAAGACTTCCAAAAACTTCAGAAAATGGAATACTTACAGAACCTAAACTAATGTTTAGCACAAAGCAGCATAGTAAAATTACGATTAGAATTATAAATGAATATGTATGGCTAAATTTCATTTGTTTGTTTTGGCATTCTAAAGAATAAAGCATCTCTACATTTGTAATTAAACTCTTATTACAAAAACGTGTCGCCCTATCTTTAATGCTATTTTAATTTTTCAAAAAAGTAAGGAGTATAATCAACGAGTAATTCTGGATGCGCAATTTTAATTAAATCTTTTAACACTAAATCTGGTCTTGCGGTTCCTAATTCGTAATATAAAACTCCGCCTGTTCCGCCTTTTTTATTGACAAATGTATATATACTTTTATTTTGAAAAGCTTTAAAATTAGCATAAAGCGGGTTTGCTTTTTCTAACTGCTCTAAACTACCATAATACGAAGGGCTTAACCACAAATCAGCATCTTTAGCTTTGACTAAAACCGCTTCAAAACTTAAAGACAAACTGCCATTTCCTGTTGTTTCACTCCAAAGGTAATTTACATTAGCATCCTTTAAAAATTGAGCTTCAGGACTAGAACCTTTAGGCAAATACCACACATCTTTGTACATAGCTCCACTTAAAACAGTAGGATTTGTTTTTGCTTTTTCTGCAATTTCTTTAGCTGCTAAATATTCTTTTTCAATGGTATTAAATATAGAATCGGCCTCTTTTTCTTTATTAAAAAGTACTCCAAAGAATTTTATCCATTCTGCTTTTGCTAAAGCAGAAGATTCTGCCCAATCTCCATTATAAATCACTGGAATACCAGCTTTTTTAATCACTTCAAAAGTTTTGTTTACACCTTCTACCCCAAAACCAACCACCACATTGGGGTTGAGTTCTAACAATACTTCTGTATTAATACCTTCATTTTTTCCTAACTCTCTAACCTTTCCTTCATCAATTAATTTTCGGGTTTTTTCTGAAGAAATATAATCTGTACTAGGAAAACCAATTAAGGTTTCTTCAACTCCTAATAATTCCAATGCCGGAATATGAGTCGTAGATGTCACCACCGTTTTAGTAATTGGAGTAATGATGACTCCATCATAATCAGCTTTATTATAAGTGGTTTTTGCAGCTTGTTCTTTTGTAAGTAATAAATAGGTATATGTTTTTTCTGCCTCTGGCCATGCCTTAGTAATCTCTATTGTTTTACTATGATCTGATTGCGAAATTTTAAAACCTTCAGCATATTTTAAAGCGATGTCTTTTGTTTTCGTTTGTGGTAAACTGTTGTCGTTTTTAGTTTCATTTTTACATGCACTAACGATAAGCAGAAGAATTAAGAACTTAATGATTTTCATATGTAACCTTTGTAACTAATATTTAAGTATTGAATTTTTAACTTTGTTAAAACTACAGTCATGAGAGACGATTCAAATTTAACACTATATATCGTTGCAGGAATAATCATTGCACATTTTTTAATCGGCTTCATTTATTTAATCTATAAAATGAATAAGAAAAAGGACGATTAATCTCATAACTTATTCTATTTTTGCGCCGAAATTAGGTTCTAGTCGTTAACCGATTAGATTAAAAGGGAATCAAGTGAAAAGAGGCACGATTAAAAATCGGAACTCTTCATTCTTGTACTGTTCCCGCAACTGTAAGCTTAGTCACATTAGTGTGATGCTTGTTATTACCTTCAATGTCACTGTCCTAAAACTTAGGGATGGGAAGACCAATAGCAAGACGCAAGTCAGGAGACCTGCCTAATTCAACAAAAAAATCAAACTTTCGGGATAAAAGTGATTGCAGAATGATACGTGTAGTACTCTTATTTTTATTGCTATTATTTGGTAGCGTTGCTAAGGCACAAACATCCACTGATTCTATTCAGAAACTGGATGAAGTTGTATTAAGTGATGTGAAATTAAAGCGCTTTGCTCATGGCTACAAAGTAACTGTGCTTAATGATTCTTTACTTCAACAAAATAGAAGCTCATTTACCGATATTTTACGTTTTAATTCTAATCTCTATTTTAAAGAAAATGGTTACGGCATGGTGTCGTCACCATCATTTAGAGGCACTAATGCTTCACAAACGGCTGTGATATGGAATGGGATTTCTATTAATTCACAACTGACGGGTCAAACCGATTTTAATACCATTAGTACGAGTAATTTTAAAAATGTGGTGATACGTTCTGGTGGTGGATCCGTTCAATATGGTAGTGGTGCCATTGGTGGTAGCATCCATTTAAATAACACCTTAAGTTTTAGTCCTCATTTTGACAATACTGTAACCTTATCTTATGGAAGTTATAACACTAAAAATCTCAATTATTTGTCGTCTTATGGCAAAGACAAATGGTCTTTTAATATCGGGCTGAATTATATTGATTCTGACAATGATTATAAATACCTAAATACAGACAAACGCAATACAAACGGAGCGTATTACAATGGAAGTATTAATGCTAACGTCGGTTATGTCTTATCCAATAAAGATGTCTTAAAACTTTATCATCAAACGTTTTTAGGAGAACGCGAATTTTCTGGAACCATAAGTTCACCTTCTTTAGCGAAATACGAGGATCAAAATTTTAGAACCATGTTAGAATGGTCGCGTCAAGGTGATAAAGCATTTTCAAAATTAAAAGTAGCACATTTACAAGAGCACTTTAAATATTTTGGAAATAAAAACACGGAGAATTATACCTTCGGAAAGGTAAACACTTACCTCATTAACTATACGGCAGATATTGATTTATTAACTAATTTAAAATTGAAACCGATAGTATCTTATAATTATTATGAAGGCAGTGGAAGTAGTTTTGGTGATCCTAACCGGAAAGAATTTTCAACGACAGCGTTACTTCAATATACTCCTAATAAGAAATGGCAATATGGATTAAATTTAAGACAGGATGTAACTTCAGGCTTTGAAAGTCCGTTGTTGTTTTCTTTTGATGTAGCCTATGAGATTTCCAACAATTATAAATTAAAATTAAATGGGTCTAAAAACTACCGTGTACCTACATTTAACGATTTGTATTGGCAGCCTGGAGGTAATTTAGATTTAGTACCCGAAAATTCTTATCAAATTGATTTAGGACAAGACATAACATATAAAAATGCTAAACTTAATCTAAACGTTTTTTATATAAAGACCACCGATCTTATCCAATGGAAACCTAATACTTCAGGATTTTGGAGTCCAGAAAACGTTGCTAAAACACAAAACTATGGTGCAGAAGCAAGCTTAGATGTTTCTAAAAAAATTAAGGAACATCATCTATCACTACAATTCAATTATGCGTATAACATTTCAGAAGATTTAGAAAGCAACAAACAATTAATTTATGTGCCTTACCATAAAGCCAATATAAACTTAGCTTATGCCTACAAACGGATGTCATTATTTCTTCAGCACTTATACACCGGAGAAGTATATACAACTCCAGAAAACTTATCTGGCAGATTTTACAGTGTAGAAGCCTATCAACTAACCAATTTTGGATTGAATTATCAACTCCTTAAAACAAATTCACAACAAATAGATATAAGCTTAAAAGTGAACAATCTATTTAATACCGTATACGAGAACGTGGCATTTAGACCCATGCCAGATCGTAATTTTAATTTTCAAATTCAATATAAATTTTAAAACAAGTACAATGAAAAAAATCATTTTATCAATTTTTGCAATGTCATTATTTATCGTTTCATGTTCTAGCGACGATGATGCAACATCTTCTGAACCTTTGGGTGCTTATGAAAATGGAATTATAGTTAGTGGCGAAGGCGGACCGTCTTCTATTTCTTTTATTTCTGAAGATTTAATGACATCAGAAAACCAAATTTATTTTAATGTTAATAATGAAGCAACAGGTGTGTATTTACAATCTTTAGGCTTTAATGATGACAAGGCTTATATTGTAGTAGATGCTGGTACAATTACTGTAGTTAACCGTTATACTTTTGAAAAATTAGCGACGATTTCTACAGGATTAACAACACCAAGATATATTGCTTTTGCAAATGGTAAAGGCTATGTATCTAATTGGGGAGATCCTGTTGATGAAACTGATGATTTTGTAGCTGTGATAGACTTAACTTCTAATGAGATAATCAGCACTATAGCTGTTGGTAATGGTCCAGAGCAAATTTTAGCTGTAGACGATTCGGTATATGTGTCTCATAAAGGAGCTTATGGTACAAATAATATTGTTTCAGTGATAAATACATCTTCAGATGCTCTAACAACTACAATTACGGTACATGATAACCCAGATGAAATGATTGTGAATGACAATGGCGATTTAGTAGTTTTAAGTAGTGGAAAGCCAGCTTGGACAGGAAACGAAACTAAGGCTGCAATTACTAAAATAGATATGACAACAAATACGGTATCTACAGCATTAGAGTTTTCAGATGGACAACATCCTGAATTGATGATGTATTTAAATGGAAATCTTTATTACAACCTTGGAAATTCAGTTTTAAGTATAACAGATGATGCTACTGCTGTAACAACAACACCTCTTTTTTCAACAGGAGCTATTACGTTGTATGGAATGGCTGCAAAAGATGACCGTTTGTATTTTGCAGATGCAGTAGACTACAGCAGTGCAGGTCAGTTGTTTATTTTTGACGAAGCGAGCCATACGTTAATAAATAGTTTTAACGCACCTGTGGTTGCTTCAAAAATATATTTTAATTAATTATAGTTTCTAATAAGCAAAAAAAAGCCGCTTTTACATTTTGTAGAAGCGGCTTTTTCATTTTATGGCTGTAAAAAATTTTTGTTTAGAGGACGATCATCTACCATATCATAGAGAAAGGGATTTTCAATATTTTTTTGGTCTAAATGTTTTAATGGTCGTTGCGCAGAAATTGCTGAACGACCAAAACCTGTAATATCTGCAATAGCCTCTGCTAATAAGCGTTCATTAACATCACCAAGTTGTCCAAGGTCTTCATAGAGTTCTGTGATACCAAAGCCTTCTGTTGGATCAATACCATCGTAATAACTTGAAAATCCAGCTGAATTTTCTGCTTCATAAATTAAAGGTTGCATGGCATACGTATGGTTTGGATTAGCATTTTCTCTACCTAAATTTTCAGAATCATATATAGTCACTGATGCTTGAGGTTTACCTCTTGTGGTTGAACCAATTTGAACCACTTCGATATGAGAAGACAATCCGTTAATAACCAATTCACTTGCAGACGCACTACTTCCTGTGGTAATAATATAAACCTTATTAAGATTTAAACTATTAATAGGTTGCTGATAGGTTATTTCATTATTTGTGTTTCGTTTAACCATTTCATCTACAAATCGGTTGATAAGAGATTCTGGATCATCTTGTTCTCTAGCCGCTTGAATTTCACTATTCCATTTTTCTTTAAAAAAGATGTCTCCCGTATTTTGACCAGTAATCATTGATGACAACCAAATAGCGGTACTCACACTTCCTCCACCATTATAACGTAAGTCTAAAACTAAATCAGAAACACCTGATGATTGAAATTCGGCAAAAACAGCATTAAGCTCATTAAGATTAGCATCTCCTATTCTAAAGCCGTTATACATTAAATAACCTATAGAATTCCCATCAATATTAAATACATTGTGAGTTAAAATAGGATTTTCAGTATACTCTGTTTTTGTAATTGACACAGACTCACCATTACTTGTAATAATATCATCTGTTCGTGTTTCGGGTGTTCCATTATTATCATAGTTAGCCCAACCTACAGTATAAGATGTAGAACTCAACAAATTCCCATAGTTACTTGAGGTTAAAGTGGTTCCATCAATTGTATTAAAAATCATCCCTCTTGTAATTCCTTTTGAAGCAGCATCAGAATTAGGTAAAACATAACGTACATAGCCTATGATATCATTAGCTGCATTTGGCAATTGTACTAAACCATATTTCATCCCATTACTAAGACTTGTGCCTTGTAGTAATTGCTCTAAATCGTAATAATTAGGATAAATTCTACTAAACTCATCAACATCGTCTGGCAAATAAAGTAAGTCTTCAAATAAATCTTCAGGTGAAGAAAAATTGTTTAGATACTCTGTATAAGTTTCACTTGAGTCAAAACGATCATTTGCTAAATCAGGAATATTATCTTTATACACATAAACGGCATTCATGCCTTTCCATACAAAGTCATTAATTTCTAATGTAGAAGCTCTAATGATATTATCATCAGCATCTTCAAAACAACTGGTTACTGAAACTAACACCAAACATGCCAGTAGTAAAACTTTCATTTTTTTTCTCACGACACAGGCATGTATGATGTGTTCGCAACAACTTTTTAAATTTTTCATATTTAATTTTTTCTTTTAATAGCAGTAGTTTACATATAAATGTAAAACTCTAAATTTACTGACATTATTATAAATAAAAAAACTTTGTAACAAAATCTAAAGTGTATCGTCGTAACAGTAGAAGGCAATTAATAATTGTTTTCGCCAATCAATCAAACTAATAATGAAACAAACTGATTTTGTAGAAATCGTGTTGCCATTTAAAGATAAAGTCTTTCGTTTAGCGAAACGATTACTAGTATCTCGTGAAGAAGCAGAAGATGCTACACAAGAAATATTGTTGAAATTATGGAAGAATAAAACAAAGATTGGTGACTATAAAAATGTAGAAGCGTTTTCAATGACCATGACCAAGAATTTTTGCTTAGATCGTTTAAAATCAAAACAAGCACAGAATTTAAAAATTGTTCATAGTAATTACACGGATAATAATACGTCTTTACAAAAACAAGTTGAAGCTAAAGACAGTGTGGATTGGGTTTCTAAAATAATGGAAGACCTTCCAGAACAACAAAAAATAATAGTGCAGTTAAGAGATATTGAAGAATACGATTTTGCAGAAATAGCGAAAATGCTAGACATGAATGAGACCGCAATACGCGTTAATTTATCAAGAGCACGAAAAACAATAAGAGAAAAATTAACTAATACACATCAACATGGTATTAAATAATATAGAAACATTACTAGAAAAGTATAACAATGCAGAAACAACGCTAAAGGAAGAAGCAGAATTAAAAGCGTATTTCTTAAGCGACAATGTAGCACCACATTTAGAGCATTACAAGCCTATGTTTCAATACTTTTCTGAATCAAAAAAAGAACAGTACACCAAAGACGTTCCATTAAACACTAAGAAAACAAAATTGTATCAATGGATTTCTGTCGCAGCTGTGGCTATTCTAATGCTTGGTTTCTTTATTCCAAATTGGAATAGCGGGCCAAAAACTCTAGCAGATTATTCGCCAGAGGAACAACAAATGTATTTGGAAGCAAAAGAAGCTTTAGCAATGCTTTCAAATAATTTTAACGACGGAGCCTCTAGCTTAAAAACCTTAAGCTTAGCTTCAGAAAATTTTAATGTTGGTCTTGAAAAAGCCAATCATATCACAGAATTTAGTGAAACAACAAACAAATTATTAAAGAATTAGAAATCAAAATTTAAAAACAAGAACAATGAAAAATTTAAAGAATTTTCACGAATACCTAAAAAATAAAACAGCCGTGAGTAAAAAAATAGTAGTCATCGTAGCAGCAATGCTTATATCAGTAACTGGATTTAGTCAAAGTGTATTTGATAAATATGAAGACCAAAAAGGAGTAGCTTCTGTTATTCTTAATGGGAAAATGTTTAAAATGTTAGCTACAATGGGTATAGATATAGATGACCCAGAAATGAAAGAATATGCTGAAATGGCAAACAATATTACAGGTTTTAAAGTATTCACTACCGGAGATACAAAAATAGCGGCAGACATGAATGCAACGGTTGCAAAATATTTAAAATCATCTGCATTAGAAGAACTTATGCGTATTAAAGATGGTGACCAAACCGTAAAATTTTACGTAAAAGAAGGAAAAGACGATAACCATGTAAAGGAATTATTAATGTTTATTACAGGTTTAAAAGAATTGACTAAAGACCAAAATATCGAAATTAATGGTAAAAAACGTGAGTTTGAAACTGTAGTAATGACCTTAACTGGCGATATAGACTTAAGACAAGTATCAAAAATCACTAACCAAATGGATATTCCAGGTGGAGAGCAACTAAAGAAAGCAGGCGAAAAGAAAAACTAAAATTATGAGATAAGCATGCTAAAAGCTTTAATCATTTAATCAAATGACACATCGCAAACCGCATGAGTCCATAATAAAAACAAAAATATAAACTCATGAAACAATCAATCAAAAAATCAATAGTAATGTTGCTTTTGGTTACAGCTTTTACCAGCTGTAATCAAGAGGCTTCATTACAAACCTATTACGTAGATAACGAGTTAAAGCCTGGCTTTGCTTCATTTGATGTCCCAACAAGTTTAGTTAATGTTGAAGACGTAGACATGACTGAAGAACAGAAAGAAGCATACGATTCTGTAGATAAATTAAATGTGCTTACCTATATGAAAGAAGACACAGATGCTTCAGAATATAAGCTAGAATTAGAAAAGGTAAACACCATTTTAAAAAATCCTAAATACGAAGAATTAATACGTGGAGGCAATACAACTGACGGAAAATTTGTAGTAAAATTTCTAGGTGAAATAGATCAAATAGATGAACTCATCATATTTGGGAACATTGAAGATAAAGGCTTTATGATTGCAAGAATTCTAGGCGATAATATGAGTGCTGGTAAACTTATGACTTTAAGTTCTGTTTTAGAGCACGCAAATTTTGAAGACACAAACCTAAAAGGTTTAACTGACTTTTTTAAATAAAGAAATTTGAATACACTGACACAAACCAAATAGAATTTTATTTGGTATGTATTTAAATGTTAATAAGAATCATCCTGAGGCTTGTCTTCTGGATGATTTTTTTTGGTTTCATTTTTTAAAGCATAACCAAGAGCAAAAATAAAAAGTAATACAAAACCTATAAGCAATACCGTTTTAACAATAAGATAGTCTAACACATTTAATAAACCTGAAACAAACAAGCTTAAGGTTAAAATGGTTACAGCTGTTAAAGCAATACTATCTTTAGTTGTTGGTATAAATTTCACAGGTCTAAAACAATTAGATTCCAGTATAATTACTTGGTGTTATAGCTTTTAATTCAGATTTAATAGCTTCAGAAACCTCTAAGGTATCAATAAAATTTGAAATAGACGTTTGGGTAATCGCTTCATTAGTTCTTGTTAACCCTTTTAAAGCTTCATAAGGATTAGGATAACTTTCACGTCTTAAAATGGTCTGAATCGCTTCAGCAACCACAGCCCAATTATTTTCTAAATCTTGAGCAAATTTAGACTCATTCAACAATAATTTATTTAAGCCTTTAACTGTAGATTTAAATGCTATAAGTGTATGTCCAAAAGGCACACCAACATTTCTTAAAACCGTACTATCCGTTAAATCACGTTGCAATCTAGAAATTGGTAATTTTGCAGATAGGTGTTCAAAAATAGCATTTGCAATACCTAAATTACCTTCACTATTTTCAAAATCTATTGGATTTACTTTATGTGGCATTGCTGAACTTCCAACTTCACCAGCTTTAATTTTTTGTTTAAAATAATCCATCGATACATACGTCCAAATGTCCCTATCTAAATCGATAATAATGGTATTTATACGTTTTAAACCATCAAACAATGCTGCTGCATGATCGTAATGCTCTATTTGTGTGGTTGGAAATGAATGCTGTAAACCTAATTTTTCTTGTACAAATTTAGTTCCAAAGGCTTTCCAATCAATATTAGGGTAAGCTACTTTATGAGCGTTAAAATTACCTGTTGCTCCACCAAATTTAGCAGCACTAGGCACGTCGTTTAATAAGTTAAACTGCTCTTTTAATCTTACTGCAAAAACTTCTATCTCTTTACCTAAACGTGTAGGCGAAGCTGGCTGACCATGTGTTCTAGCTAACATTGGTATATCTGCCCAATCTTTTGCCAAGTCTTCTATCTTTTGTAATAATGAACGGTATTCAGGTACGTATACATCATTCATAGCATCCTTTATACTTAAAGGAATTGCTGTATTATTAATATCTTGAGACGTTAATCCAAAATGAATAAACTCTTTATATGCCGATAAACCTAATGCTTCAAATTTTTCCTTAATAAAATACTCAACAGCTTTTACGTCGTGATTAGTTACTTTTTCAATGTCCTTAATTGCAGAAGCATCAACAGCTGTAAAATTCTTATAAATAGCTCTCAAATCTTCAAAAACAGAGTTTGAAACCGATTCTAATTGTGGCAATGGTAATTCACAAAGCGCAATAAAATATTCGATTTCTACCAAAACACGATATTTTATTAGTGCTTCTTCTGAAAAATAATCTTTTAATTTTTCTACTTTAGATCGGTATCTACCATCAATTGGTGAAATTGCATTAAGAGGTGAAAGTGCCATTTATGTTGATTTTTTTGAAGCATCAAATATAAGAAAGTTAGTTAAGAGTTAGCCGTTCTGACTTAAGAGTTTTTAAAGTTTCTAGAAGCATTACCTTCTTTAGTTTTTAGCACTTAACTTTCTAAAATTCAACCTCTAAAACCAGATGCTTTATAGAATAATTCAATCTTAGCTCATGTTTTATAAGTTTAACGTCAAAACTTAGAGAAAGAATTTATGCTTTTGAGCTTCCAACTAAATCCTTCATTCTTCAAGCTAAAAATGTATCTTTGATAAATTTCAATTTTAAACATGAACGATACCATTATTCTTATTATTACCATTTTCATTTCCGCTGGAATTGGAGCTTTTATAGGCCTTAAATTTTCGCAATTAAAAAGTAAAAGTGACAAAAGTACTTTAGAAGAACGCAATACTAATCTTCAGCAGCAATTCAATGAATTTAAAACCTATTCTGAAGCCGAAAACCAAAAACAAGACCAATACTTTACACAGCAATTAACGGAATTAAAAGAAACCATTTCTAAAATTGAAAGTGAGCGTGAAGCCATTAGACGAGAAAAAGATTTTTTAAATACGGAACTTTCTAGACGTAATTCGGAATACGAAAATCTTGAAAAAGCAAACTTAAAACGCGACGAAGAATTAGCAAAACAACAAGAACAATTGCGAAAGGATTTTGAATTAATGGCTTCTAAAATCTTAGATGAAAAATCCGAAAAATTTACGCTTCAGAATAAAGAAAATATTAAGAATATTTTAAATCCGCTAGAGGAAAAAATCAAAACATTTGAAAAGAAAGTTGAAGATACTCAAAAAGAAAGCATCAGTATGCATTCGGCTTTAAAAGAGCAATTATTAGGCTTAAAAGACCTAAATCAACAAATGGCAAAAGAAGCGACTAACCTTACAAGAGCCTTAAAAGGAGATAGTAAAACGCAAGGAAATTGGGGCGAATTAGTGCTAGAACGTGTCTTAGAAAAATCGGGTTTAGAAAAAGACCGTGAGTATTTTGTACAACAAAATTTTCAGCGCGAAGATGGTTCTCGAGTAATGCCAGATGTAGTATTACACCTTCCAGATTCTAAAAAAATGATTATCGATTCTAAAGTGTCACTAACTGCTTACGAACAGTTTGTAAACGCCGAAGAAGACCAACGTCCTATCTTTTTAAAAGCGCATGTTAATTCTATAAAAAAGCACGTCGATCAGCTTTCTGCTAAAAATTATCAGGATTTATATGATATTGAATCTCCAGATTTTGTATTGATGTTTATTCCTATTGAACCTGCTTTTGCAGTCGCTATAAATGACGACAATTCATTATATAATAAAGCTTTTGAACAAAACATAGTCATTGTTACACCTTCTACACTTTTAGCGACGTTACGTACAATTGACACGATGTGGAATAACGAAAAACAACAACAAAATGCTTTAGAAATTGCCAAACAAGCCGGAGCACTCTATGATAAATTTGAAGGTTTAGTAACCGATTTAACGGGTGTTGGTAAAAAGATTGATGCTGCTAAAAGTGACTATTCTGCTGCTATGAATAAATTAGTAGATGGCAAAGGTAATCTTATTTCTCGTGTAGAAAAAATCAAAAAAATGGGTGCTAAAGCCAAGAAAGCGCTTCCTGAAAGTATTATTAAACGTGCTACAGAAGATGATTAATAATTTATTCCACTTAAAAAGCATAATTAAAAATATTCCGTTTTAAAGGCATAAATTATATTATTCCGTTATAAAGGCATATATTTACAGTGTAAATGTAATTAATATGATTAGCATTATCACAGGAGATATTATAAAATCAAGACAAGCAAACAATGACGACTTGTGGCTTAATCCATTAAAATCTGCATTATCAAAAGTATCAGATAATGCGTCATTATATGCTATTTATAGAGGAGACAGCTTTCAATTAGAGCTACATACTATTGAAGATAGTTTTATAACTGCTGTATATATAAAAGCCTGTTTAAAATCTGTAAAAGGTTTAGATGTACGCATGTCAATTGGTATAGGCACAAAAAATTATCAAGGACATTCTGTAAGCGAATCTAATGGTGAAGCGTTTATATTTTCTGGAGAAACCTTTGAAACCCTTAAAAAGGAAAAACAAAATCTAAAACTAAAAACAAGCAATAACACCATAAATAAAGAAATTAACCTGTATTTTAGATTAGCATTAATAGCTATGGATAATTGGACAGTTAACTCTGCTGAAATTGTAAAACTAAGTTTAGAGCATCCTAATATGATTCAAGCCGAATTAGCTAAAATTATTGGTATTAGTCAAGATGCAGTAAGCAAGCGCCAAAAACGTGCCTATTTAGATGAAATTTTAAATTTAGACGCCGTATACAGACAAAAAATAGCACAACTATGATTGTATTACTCTTAAAACTTAGTCTTGCTCACCTTATTGGCGATTTCTTTTTGCAGCCCTTAAAATGGGTAAAAGACAAAGAAGAAAAAAAGCTAAAATCTATTTGGCTGTACGTTCATATAGCCATACATATTGCTTTAATGTTTCTTATGCTTTGGGATACATCATATACGCTACTAATTTTAAGTATTGGTGTTTCACATTTTATCATTGATGCTTTAAAACTCATTCTTCAAAAGAAAAAAACCAAACGGTTTTACTTTTTTACAGACCAGTTGTTACATTTTACTTCTATCGTAGGAATAGCGGCAGTATTTAGCGAAAATAATTTTGATTTTACATTTACAATAAGTAATCCATTAATTTTATTAATTTTTTGTTTGGCTTTTTTAACCCAACCCACGTCCATTATAATGAAAACCATATTTTCTAAATGGAATATTGCTAAACTTACCAAAAACAATGAGTCTTTAAAAGATGCTGGTCAATATATTGGTGTTTTAGAACGGCTTCTTGTTTTTATTTTTATTATTGTCGGGCAATGGGAGGCTGTAGGATTTTTAATTACTGCAAAATCCGTTTTTAGATTTGGTGACCTAACAGCATCTAAAGAACGAAAACTTACCGAATACATTTTAATAGGTACATTAATCAGTTTTGGCATTGCTATAATTACTAGTTTGCTATACTTAAATCTTATCAATTATGTTTAAAACTACGGAAGATTCTAGAATTCAGATTTCAGAATTAATGAAACCATCCTATGCTAATTTTGGAGGAAAAATTCACGGAGGTTATATCTTAAGTTTAATGGATAATGTTGCTTTTGCTTGCGCTTCAAAACATTCTCGTAGCTATTGCGTCACGGCCTCTGTTAATAAGGTTAACTTTTTAAACCCAATTGAAGTTGGCGAATTAGTAACCATGAAAGCTTCTGTTAACTATGTGGGCAAATCATCTATGGTTGTAGGTATAAGAGTAGAATCTGAAAATATTAGAACAGGCGAAAAGAAACACTGTAATTCTTCCTATTTTATTATGGTTGCTGTAGATGAAGATGGAAATACAGTTACAGTTCCAGGTTTAATTTTAACTAATAAATTAGCCGCCAAGCGTTTTATTAAATCTATAATTAGACGGGATAGTGATACCAAACGAAGTGCCGACTTAGAGAACCTTTATAAAAATGTAGACCAACACTTAGAACAATTAAAGGATTATCGTGTAAAACTTGATTTTTAATAAAAAAAGCTGCTTCCTTTTGATAGTTATCAAGATTGAAGCAGCTCTTTATTTGTTTTTTGTATTCCTTTATTGCTTGATAAAGCGTTTGGTTTGTGATTCTTTTTCGTTTGAAATTTTCACAAGATATACGCCAGTTTTCCAATTAGAAACATCTACTGAAGCTTCCAATTTAGTAATTGTACTTTTATGAATACGCTTACCTAAAACATCAAATACTTCGAGTGTCATATTTTCAGATGACGCAGGCAATTTAATATTTAACTTATTTTTTGAAGGATTCGGTGAAATTTTAAAACCTTCATCTTGATATAAAGCAATATTTTCACTTAAATCAGATATATAATTAGCGTTTTCTATAAACTTAACATCACCATTTACATTCCATGTCGCATTTGCAGACATAGTACTAAAAGTGAATATCGATATAAAAATGAGTAGTAATTTTTTCATATAATTTGGGCCTTATTATAGCTAAGTTAGTAATTATTAATGAATAACACTATACACTTCATCGAAAACTATGCCAATTACTTACTTAAATACATTTTTCTTCTTGCATATAAATCATAAAACTGATCGTCCTTTAAACTATCAATAAATAGGATACTTTCTCCCGTACTTTTCATTTCTGGTCCCAATTGTTTATTTACGTTTGGAAACTTATTAAATGAAAATACGGGTTGTTTTATAGCGTAACCTTCTAATTGTGGTTTAAAGTCAAAGTCTGTTACTTTTTTCTCACCTAACATTACTTTAGTAGCGTAGTTTACATAAGGTTCTTTGTAAGCTTTTGCAATAAAAGGCACTGTACGAGAAGCTCTTGGGTTAGCCTCAATGATATAAACAACATCATCTTTTATCGCAAATTGAATATTAATTAAACCAATAGTATCTAATGCTCTAGCAATAGTGTGTGTATGATCTATAATTTGTTGCATTACCAAATCACCTAAATTAAAAGCTGGTAATAAAGCATTACTATCACCTGAATGAATTCCACAAGGCTCAATATGCTCCATTATTCCAATGATATACACATTACCATCGGCATCACAAATAGCATCAGCTTCGGCTTCAATAGCGCCATCTAAATAATGATCTAATAACAATTTATTTCCTGGAATAGATTTTAATAAATCTATAACATGAGATTCTAATTCCTGCTTATTAATCACAATTTTCATCCCTTGTCCTCCTAATACATACGAAGGTCTAACCAATATTGGAAAGTCTAAAACATCTGCAATAGCTAAAGCTTCATCAGCAGATTCTGCAACGTCAAATTCTGGATAAGGAATATTGTTCTCTTTTAATATGTTTGAAAAACTACCTCTATCTTCAGCTAAATCTAAAGATTGGTAACTAGTTCCCATAATTTTGATACCATAACGCTCTAATTTTTCAGCAAGTTTTAAAGCGGTTTGTCCACCTAATTGCACAATAACACCTTCTGGTTTCTCATGCTGAATGATATCATAGATATGCTCCCAGAAAACAGGCTCAAAATATAATTTATCTGCGATATCAAAATCGGTAGACACCGTTTCAGGATTACAGTTAATCATTATGGTTTCATAGCCACATTCAGCTGCTGCCAAAACACCATGCACACAGCAATAATCAAACTCAATACCTTGCCCAATTCGGTTTGGCCCAGAACCTAAAACAATAATTTTCTTTTTATCAGAAACAATACTTTCGTTTTGTACATACACTTTTCCGTCTGCTGTTTCAACCTCACTTTCAAAAGTTGAATAATAATATGGTGTTTGTGCTTTAAATTCTGCCGCACAAGTATCTACCAATTTAAACACTCGGTTAATATTAAGTTCTTTTCGCTTATTATAAACCTGACTTTCTAAACAACCCAACATATGTGCTATTTGTCTATCACCATAGCCTTTCTGTTTCGCTTCTAGTAATAATTCGCGTTCAATAGTTTCTATTTTGAATTGAGAAATTTCTCTTTCAAGTTGAAATAATTCTTCATACTGCTTTAAAAACCACATATCAATTTTTGTGATTTCATGAATACGGCTTAACGGAATTCCCATAGCAACAGCATCATAAATCACAAATACGCGATCCCAACTTGCATGCGTTAATTTTTCAATAATAGTATCGTAATCTTTATATCCCTTTCCGTCTGCTCCTAAACCATTTCTTTTAATCTCAAGTGATTGTGTTGCTTTATGCAATGCTTCTTGAAATGATCGGCCAATAGACATCACCTCACCAACGGCTTTCATCTGTAAACCTAAAGTACGATCTGAACCTTCAAATTTATCAAAATTCCAACGTGGAATCTTAACGACTACGTAATCTAAGGTAGGCTCAAATAAGGCTGATGTAGATTTTGTAATCTGATTATCTAATTCATCTAAATTATAACCTATAGCTAATTTTGCTGCAATTTTAGCAATAGGATACCCTGTTGCTTTACTTGCTAATGCAGAGGAACGCGACACTCTCGGATTAATTTCAATAGCGATGATTTCCTCTTCATCATCAGGACTTACAGCAAACTGCACATTACAACCACCTGCAAAATCACCTATACTACGCATCATGTGAATAGCCATGTCTCGCATTTTCTGAAACGTTTTATCAGATAAGGTCATTGCTGGGGCAAGAGTAATAGAATCTCCTGTATGAATTCCCATTGGATCCATATTTTCAATTGTACAGATAATAACAACATTGTCGTTTTTATCACGTAATAATTCTAATTCGTATTCTTTCCAGCCAATAAGAGCTTTATCAATCATAACTTCATGAATTGGCGAAACCTCCAAACCACGTGTTAACATCTGGTCAAAATCTTCTTCTTTATAAACAAAAGAAGCTCCTTCTCCTCCTAAAGTATAAGATGCTCTAATAACAAGCGGAAAACCAAACTCTTGTGCAATCTCTTTTCCTTTAAGATAAGAGGTTGCAGTTGCTTGAGGTGCCATACCAACACCTATTTTTAACATTAACTCTCTAAACTGCTCTCTGTCTTCAGTGATATTAATGGCATCAATATCTACACCTATAATATCTACTCCAAAATCTTCCCAAATGCCTTTTTCATCGGCTTCAATACACAAGTTTAAAGCTGTTTGTCCTCCCATAGTTGGCAAAACAGCATCAATTTGAGGATGTTCTTTTAATATTTTTACTAAAGATTTTGTTGTTAATGGCAACAAATAAACATGATCTGCCATAGTAGGATCTGTCATTATTGTTGCAGGGTTAGAATTGATTAAAATCGTTTCAATTCCATCCTCTCGTAATGAGCGTAGTGCTTGAGAACCTGAGTAATCAAATTCGCAGGCTTGACCAATTACAATAGGACCTGAGCCGATTAGTAATACTGATTTTATGTTGTTGTTTTTAGGCATGAGACTTTATATTTGATGATCTAGTATATTTTTTTTGCAGTGCAAAAGTAGTTAAGAAATGGATACAAAAAAAGGCGTTACACCTAAGTAACGCCTCTAATATATTAACAATTGTTAATCATTATTTTTTATGTCTTGATTCAGTTGAAACAGACAATTTCTTTCTTCCTTTAGCTCTTCTACGTGCTAAAACTTTTCTTCCGTTAACAGAAGCCATTCTTTCTCTGAAACCGTGTTTGTTTCTTCTCTTTCTTTTTGACGGTTGAAACGTTCTTTTTGGCATGTCTTATATTTTTAAAAACTAATATTCCTTTTATATGATCTAAGTTGAGAGCTATCTCAAAACTGCGTGCAAATATACAACAAGTTTTTACTTTAGCAAATAGCAAAAGATTTTTTTTGAATAGATTTTAAACTCTTTGTTTTTATTACCTTTGCGCTCTGCAAAAACACACATAAATATGTTTAATAAAAATATAAAATTAGTCATTTTCGCATTAATAATAGGTTATGCGATATATCAATTCACTGAAGGTTACATTGGAAATGGTATAATGTACATATTACTTTCTACCATATTCATTTTTCTTTACTTTAAAAATGAAATGATTTTACTCGCTTTTTTAAAATTAAGAAAGCAAGATTTTGCGGGAGCAAAGAAATGGTTAGACAAAATTAAAAATCCTGAAGGTGCTTTAGTAAAGAAACAACAAGGCTATTTAAATTACCTCAATGGTATTATGGTTTCTCAAACCAATATGAATGAAGCCGAAGCTTATTTTAAGAAAGCGATTAGTTTAGGTTTATCTATGGATCATGATTTGGCTATGGCAAAATTAAATTTAGCTGGTATTGCTTTTTCTAAACGAAGAAAACCTGAAGCACAAAAATTATTAGCTGAAGCTGAAAAGTTAGATAAAAGAGATATGCTTGCTGAACAAATAAAAATGATGAAGCAGCAAATGAAAAAAGCGGTTATACCTAAACAACAATACGGCCAACCGACTTCAGCTAGACAGAATCGTAGAAGTAGACGTTAATTTTACAGTAAAGGCGCCATAAGTCGTGCCAAAGCTTCAATAAGCTTTGTGCGCTTAGATCGTTTTTGCCATGCTTCTAATTCTAACTTTTCACAGTCTTTTAAATCCTCATTAAACAGGTCTGTTAATTGATGGCTAAACTCCTTATTATAAATTAAGGCATTAACTTCAAAGTTAATATTAAAGCTTCTATAGTCCATATTAGTGGTACCAACAGTACTAAATACACCATCTACAACCATGGTTTTAGCATGAACAAAGCCTTTAGTGTATTGGTACACCTCCACTCCGGCTTCTAGCAGTAATTCTAAATAAGAGTTAGTAGCATATTCTGCTATCCATGAATCGGACCTTTTAGGTATAATAAGCTTTACTTTAATATTGCTTCTTGCAGTAACTTGTAGTGCTGTAATAATCTCACTGTTAGGAATAAAATAAGGAGTGGTTATATATACATGATCCTCGGCATTCGTAATAGCAACAAAAATCGCTTCCATTATATTAGACCAATCCGTATCTGGTCCGCTAGCGGCAATTTGAAGCGGTATATTTTCTTTACAATTATGATCTGGAAAATAGCTTTTAGAAATTTCTAATTTGTCATCACCAACAAAATCCCAAGTTGTAAAAAATAAGATTTGGAGTGGTTTTACAGCTTCACCTGTTATACGAACATGTGTATCTCTCCAATACCTATTATTATGGGCATTAACATAGTTATCTGAAATATTTATACCACCTACATACCCTATTTTCCCATCTATAATAGCAATTTTTCTATGGTCGCGATAATTCATTTGACCAGTAAATCTTGAAAATAAGACAGGCATAAATGCATACATTTCAATGCCGTTATCTTTCAGTTTACGTTTCATTTTAGAAGTTATAGAACTTCCTACATCATCTATTACGATTCTAATTTCTAGGCCTTCATTTGCTTTTTTACATAATAAATTGAGAATTTCTGTACCTATCTTATCATCTTTAATTATAAAATATTCAAGATGAATATGGTGTTTAGCCTCTTTTATATCTTTGATAAGTATTTTAAACTTCTCGTCACCATTTTTAATAAGCCTAACATCATTATTAATTGTAAGCTTAGATTTTTCACTATTGTAGAGTAATGGAATTAGTTTAGATTTTTCTTCAAGCAATTCATCTACTTCATTAATAGCTTTAGTGTCAAGCTGCAATTGGTCCTGAATCTTTTTTACAATAGATTGATTTAAAACATGCTTTCTACTAAATATTTTAGTCTTTCTATATTCTTGTCCAAAAAAATAATAAACAATTAAACCCAAAAATGGCACAGCCAACAAACCTATTATATAGCTAAGGGCTTTAGTTGGGTTCAATTTTTTAAGTAAAATTGTTACAACAGCAGATAATGCAAGCGTATAATTGAGTGCAATTAAGATTTGCCAGATATGATTTCTAACAAATTCCAAGAATTAAGGTTGAGTATTAGTATTGTAATACCCTTTTTCAGGAATATCTATTTGATATGATTTTCTTGATTTATTATTTAAATGCGGCTCTCTTAACCAAGGATTATGAAGTTTTAAAATCTTATAGTTAATTCCAAATTTCTTTGCGAATTGCGCAAAATCGGTCACTGCAGTATCGACTTCGACTTTATAAGTTGGGACATGCTTATACAAATGACTCTTATTAAAATTGAAGCCATATTTCTCAGGATTAGAAAGAATTTCTTTTAGAGCTACAATTCTAAATACGTAACGACCGGTTTCTTCTCCTAGTAACAAATCGTAATACCCATCAACATCTTGTTCTTTTAAACGTCTTGACACACCATAATTACCAGCATTATAAGCAGCGGCAGCTTTTGTCCATGAACCTAAGCTCTCTTTTGCTTTCTTTAAGTAATTACATGCGACTTCTGTTGCTTTTTCTAAATTATAACGCTCATCAACATTTGTATTTACTTCTAAACCATTTTCTTTTCCTGTAGCTTTCATAATTTGCCAAACACCACTAGCACCTGCTGGTGATTTTGCTGTTTGTACCAACCCACTTTCTATAACTGCTAAATATTTAAAATCATCTGGCACACCATTTTTCTTCAAAATTGGTTCTATAATAGGAAAATACTTTTGTGCACGTTTAAACATTAGCAAACCATTAGATTGCCAATAGGTATTGACTAATAGCTCTCTATCCATACGCTCATAGATATCGGGATCTTCAACAGGAACTGGTTCACCAGCAAAATTTAAATTTTCTGGCATTTCTAATGCGTACACATTATAACTATTTACAATTGGATCTTCCTTACCTAATAAATAATCTGAAGGTGCTTTTTTATCTGGTGCCTTTTGCATGGCAAAAATAAATAAGCCTGATATACAAACAACTCCGATTAGTGCTAAACTATTTTTTATGATTTTCATAAGTTTTAATTTATTTTAAACGCTTCATGTTATTCACTACCAATATGTGCTAAATGACAAGGCTATAAACATGCGCATTGTATAATTTTTCTTTTTTATAAATGTAATCAATCTAAGAACAAGATTCAAATTCAACCTTCAATAAGTTTTGGTAAATTTTCGTTAAACCATTTGTACTTATTAATGATCATAATATGTGTTCCGCCCTTAATTACGATACAATTTCCAACGCAAGAGTGCGGAAAAACAGCATCATTGTCTCCATGAATATATATCGCATCTGGATGAGCTTCCTCTTGACTCCAACAAACCATTTGTTTAATAGCCCAATCTAAATAGGTTTTATCATTTACAGATAAATATTTTTTATACAAATCCACACGTTTTTTTATGGTCTCTCCAAATGCATATTTGGCTAATAAATCAATATTACTCATCAATTGTGTAGGTAAAAATTTATAAGCCTTAGTAACTTTAAGTAATTTAAGCCGTTTTGGCAACTCGTGATGCGACTTTACACTAGAGACTACTATTAACTTTTTTAAGTTTAAATACTTACTCATTTCTTGTACTAAAACACCTCCAAAAGACACGCCTAACAAAACAACATTATCGTGTTTAATAAATGTACACATGCGCAAAGCATAATCTTTGAGTGTCTCATTTTTATTGGGAATCTGCCACTCTAGCCAATGGATTTCATAATTGTTTTTTGGAAGATCTATATGCTCAAATATAGATGGATTTGCAGCCATACCAGGCATTAAATAAATCTGTGTTAATTGGGGATTCATGGGGTGTGTTTGAGACGTCCTAATTAATTACAATTTAAGGTTTTAACAACAATAACCTAATACTTTAGTTGATTTTTTGTACCTTTGCACAGCAAAACTATATAAAATATAGTATCTACGCTACCAACCGCTGAATTTAATACAATAAAATTATGACAGAAACTGCTGAATTGATTGACAATGATTTTCTACGTCAATTTGAATTAAAGGTTGAAAACGAAATGGCTATTATTGAATATTCTTTACAAGAACGAAAGATATTCTTAACCAAAATGATTATTCCTGACACGATTAGAACAGATGAGTTTGAACTGGACTTTATTGATATGGTATTCTCTAATATTAAGGAACGTAACATTAGTGTAGTACCTACAAGTCCTGAAATCGCAAAATTTGTAAGGCGAAACAGGAAATATAAACGCATGCTACCAGTTGGAATTCGAATATAATTCTAGAAAAAAACATTAAAAAAATCCGAAACTTTAAAAGTTTCGGATTTTTTTTTATCAGTGTATTACGTTTTTATTTTTCGAGAAATTTAAAACGCACCAAACCGTCTTCATCAATTTTAGTAAGTTCTACTTTATGCAATGTATTTACTAATTCTGGATTCCATGGTGTTTTAACCTTTACATAGTTTTCTGTAAAACCATGAATGTAACCTTCTTTATTTTCACTTTCAAATAAAACAGTTCGTTCTGTATTTATTTGTTTTTCGTAAAACGCGCGACGTTTTTTGGCAGATAAGCCTCGTAACATTTTACTGCGTTTAACTCTTTTAGCTTTAGACACCACATTTGGCATTTTAGCAGCTTCTGTATTATCACGTTCAGAATATTGAAATACGTGTAAATACGATATATCTAATGCGTTTAAAAAATTATAAGTCTCTAGAAACAGTTCATCTGTTTCACCAGGAAAACCAACAATCACATCCACACCAATACAAGCATGTGGCATAACTTCATTTATTTTTGAAACTCTGTCTACATATAATTCTTTCATGTAGCGACGTTTCATCTTTTTTAAGATGTCATTACTTCCACTTTGCAATGGAATATGAAAATGTGGTACAAATGCTCTAGATTTAGAAACTAAATCTATGGATTCGTTTTTTAATAAATTAGGTTCAATAGATGAGATTCTCAATCGCTCAATACCTTCAACTTTATCAAGTTCTGTAACCAAATCTAAAAAAGTGTGTTCGTGTTTTTTATTCCCAAACTCTCCTTTTCCGTAGTCTCCAATATTTACACCTGTTAATACAATCTCCTTAATGCCTTGTTCTGAAATTTCTTTGGCATTCTTCAAAACATTTGCCATTGTATCACTTCTTGAAATCCCTCTCGCTAGAGGAATTGTACAATAAGTACATTTATAATCACAACCGTCTTGTACTTTTAAAAAAGCTCTAGTTCTGTCACCTATAGAATAACTGCCAACATAGAAATCAGCATCTTCAATTTCACAAGAATGCACTTCACCTAAGTCATTTTTTGTAAGATCATTTAAGTAATCTGTAATTTTGAATTTCTCTGTCGCTCCCAATACCAAGTCTACACCATTAACGTCTGCTAATTCTTCAGGTTTTAATTGTGCATAGCAACCTATCGCCGCTACAAATGCTTCAGGATTATTCTTTTGAGCTTGTTTTACAATAGACTTAAAACGTTTATCTGCATTTTCAGTTACAGAACAGGTATTAATTACATAAATATCAGCCGATTCCTTAAAATCTACTCGATCAAATCCTTCGTCTGTAAAACCTCTAGCTATGGTAGACGTTTCAGAAAAATTCAGTTTACAACCTAGTGTATAAAATGCGACTTTTTTTGTTGGATTCATTCTTGTACTTTTACCAAGTTGGCAAATTTACAACATATAAGTTATATGCTAAAACTCAGACTATCCTTATTCAATAGATTACGTTATGGATCATTGTTTTTCATAATTTTATCGTGCAGCTCTAAAGAAAGCTCTCAATTAGACCATTTGGTATTTAGATACAACGAACACAAAAATATTGGCTCTTTAGATCCTGCTTTTTCTAAAGATTTAGCAGACATTTGGGCAACTCATCAATTGTTTAATGGTTTAGTACAAATGGATGACCAGCTTAACGTTAAACCTTCCATTGCTAAAAATTGGACCATTACAGATAGTGCCAAAACCTACACTTTTACACTTAGAAACGATGTAAAGTTTCATAAACATGAATTATTTGCGACTTCTTCAAACAGTCAGGATTCTACTAGAATTGTAAATGCTTCTGACTTTGAATATAGTTTCAATAGATTAAAAGATAAAACCATTGCTTCTCCAGGTAGTTGGGTTTTAAATAAAGTAGAAGACTTTTCTGCTATTAACGATTCAACATTTCAAATTAAATTAAAACAACCTTTTCCTGCATTTTTAGGTTTGTTAACCATGAAATACTGTTCTGTTGTTCCTAAAGAGATCGTAGAACATTATGGTAATGATTTTAGAGCACATCCCATAGGAACTGGTCCTTTTAAATTTAAACGCTGGGAAGAAAACTTAAAGTTAGTATTTAGACGAAATGAGCATTATTTTGAAACCGATGCTCATGAGCAACAGCTGCCGTATCTTGAAGCTATTGCTATTACTTTTTTGCCAGATAAGCAAAGTGAGTTTCTACAGTTTGCACAAGGTAATATTGACTTTGTTTCTGGTTTAGATGGTTCTTATAAAGATGAAATTTTAACCGCCGAAGGAAAATTAAGGGCAACCTATGCTGATGACGTAAAAATGATAAGAGGACCATATCTTAACACCGAATATTTAGCCTTTTTTATGGCATCTGAAGTCAATGAAATTCAGGCATTAAAACTGAGAAAAGCAATTAATGTAGGTTTTGACAGAAACAAAATGATGACGTATTTAAGAAATGGCATTGGAATTCCTGCAAATGGCGGTTTTATACCAAAAGGTTTACCTGGTTTTGATGCTTCTATTGGTTTTAAATATCAACCTGAATTAGCCAAACAACTCGTTTCAGAATTCAAGACTGAAACTGGAATTAAAAACCCAGAAATCACCCTCACCACCACAAGCAATTATTTAAGTTTTTGTGAATTTATTCAACGCGAATTACAGAAAACGGGCTTATTAGTTAATGTGGATGTTATCCCACCTTCTAGCTTAAAAGATGCTAAAGCTAATGGGCAAGTCGATTTTTTTAGAGCGAGTTGGATAGCCGATTATCCTGATGCTGAAAATTATTTGTCGTTATATTACAGTAAGAATTTTGCACCAAACGGCCCCAATTATACTCATTTTAAAAATTCAAAATTCGACCAAATGTATGAAGCTGCTTATTTAGAAACTAATCCTGATTTACGAGCAAAACTTTATACTAAAATGGATTCGCTTATTATGAACTCTGCTCCTATTGTACCACTCTTTTATGACGAAGTAGTTAGGTTTACAAGACAAAACGTAAATGGTTTAGGAATTAATGCTACAAATTTATTGGAATTAAAATCGGTAAGAAAAACTAAAATCCAGTAAAATAATAAAGGTCATCACCACCTTCACCTCTAGAGCGTCTAGATGATATAAATCCTGAGGTTAAATCATCATTTAAGAAAAATGAAAAATCATCACCACGACTATTAATAGGTTCATCTAAAGATACCGGTTCTTTAATGATGTTAGTAGCATTTAAATCGTATTCATAAATATCTATACCACCTTTTCCTCCACGTCTATCCGAAGAGAAGTACAACTTATTATCTGCACTAACAAAAGGAAAGGTCTCAGTACGTGGCGAATTAATATGTTCTCCTAATTTTGTCACTTCGCCATAAGTTTTATGATCAGAAACGGAAACTTTGTATAAATCTGATTTGCCTTTTGTCCCTTTAATATCTGCAATAAAATATAATGTAGACCCATCTGGACTTAAAGCAGGATGCGCAAAATTATAATCTGGATCACAAAATGGTAAGGTGGTTATGTTTGTCCAACCTTTGCCTTCCACATACTCTGCTCTTTGTATTAAAAGGTTAAACGTATTCATATCCTTTAACTTATTTTCTCCTTTTTCGGTGTGATTTGCTGTATAATACATATACTTACCATCTTTAGAATAAGTTGAAACAGACATATTAGACATACCTACATCCTTCTTCTTTACAAGCTTAGCATCCTTTATCTCTCCGTCTTCTCGCAATGGAGCCTCATAAATGGCATATAAATTTTGCGCATATTTATCTAATATTGCTCTACCACTTCTAGTCACTAAATTAGAACTAAAAAACACTTTATCTTTTACAACTCTTGCTGCAAAATGATCGAGTTTGTTGTTTATTTTTAGTCTTTTGACTTCGACCTCTTGAGAAAATCCAAGGCTTAAAATAAATAAAAAAAGTAGGGTAAATTGGGGTTTTAGTATCATGCTATTCTCTTCTATATTGTTTTGTTTCTTCAAAAATATGTTCTAAAATCGCTTTATCTTGGTCTGTAAACTCTTCTTTTCGTCTTGCCATAACTACTTCTGCAACTTCAAATGCTTTATTAGTTTTATAGGTTACAAAGCCTTTACTTCCGCCCCAAGAAAAGCTTGGCACAAAATTTCTAGGAAATCCACTTCCAAAGATATTAGCACTTACACCAACAACTGTACCAGTATTAAACATGGTGTTAATACCACATTTACTGTGATCTCCCATCATTAATCCGCAGAATTGCAATCCTGTTTTAGCAAAACCTTCGGTTTGGTAATCCCAAAGCCTTACTTCTGCATAGTTATTTTTTAAGTTACTGTTATTGGTATCTGCACCAAGGTTACACCATTCTCCTAATACTGAATTACCTAAAAAGCCATCGTGCCCTTTATTAGAAAAACCAAAAATAACAGAATTACTAACCTCTCCACCTACTTTGCTATGTGGCCCAATAGTGGTTGGTCCATAAATTTTACTAGCCATTTTTAATGTCGCATTATTACAAAGTGCCAAAGGCCCTCTAACAATAGAACCCTCCATAATTTCGGCATTTCTACCAATGTAAATTGGACCAGAACTGGCATTTAAAGTTGCAAAATTTAAAGTTGCTCCTTTTTCAATAAAAATATTTTCAGGATTTATGGTATTGATTGTCGCAGGAATTGGTTCTGATTGTCGGTCCTTTGTTATTAAGTTAAAATCCTCAACTAAGGCTTCACCATTCTTAGAAAAAATATCCCAAGTATGCTCAATTTTCAGAATATCACCTTCAAATTCTATCGCTTCAAAATTTGAAAAATCATTCACTTCCTCTCCTTCTTTAGCAAAAAAGGCAATGACATCTTCAGCTTTAAATAAAGCCTGATTATGATTTAAGTTTTTTACAACTTCAACCACTTCCATATTAGGTAAAAAAGACGCATTAATCATAATGTTGTCTTCCATTTCTACCATTGGAAACTTATCTGCCAAATAGTCTTCAGTTACAGTAGTGGTAGTATATTCTAAATACGACTCCCATTTTTGACGAATCGTTAAAATACCGACTCTAATATCTGCAACAGGTCTTGTAAATGTAAATGGCAACAAGTTGTTGCGGTATGGGCCATCAAAAAGTATATAGTTCATTCTGAGTTTAAAATTTAAAGTTTTTAGCTTCAACTAAAAACCTCGATTAACCCTTCAAAAATAACTTAATTGTATAAAACAAAAAAGCCTTTCTGTTAAAGAAGGGCTTTTTAAAAATATCTAATAGCTTGAGTTTATTTTTTAAACTTAGCGTATTTGTTTTTGAATTTATCAATACGACCAGCTGTATCTACTAATTTAGATTTACCGGTATAGTATGGATGAGATGTTCTAGAAATCTCCAACTTAACTAATGGATATTCAACACCGTCAACTTCAATAGTTTCACTTGTATCTGCTGTAGATTTAGTTAAAAATACATCTTCGTTAGACATATCTTTAAACGCTACTACTCTATAATTTTCTGGATGTATTCCTGCTTTCATCACTAAATGCTTTAAATGTATTCGATTTTTCGAGGTGCAAATTTAAGTATTTTTTATAAATGTACAATCTTTTTAGTACTTTTTATTTCACAAATTTATGTAACATTTCCGTAACTTTGAGTACTAACTAGATAATTAACTAAAAAATCAACTAAAAATGGAAAAATCTTTAAAATCTTCAGCAACGTCATACGGGCTTTATTTAGCTTTAGTTCTATCCTCACTAACTATAATAGGATACGCTGTATATCTAGACTTATTTACCCAATGGTGGTTTGGAATTGGCCAAATGTTACTTGTTATTATTTTTGGTATTGTATCCTCTGTTAAAGCGAGAACACTTTCTGGAGGATTTATAAGTTTTAAAGAAGCTTTTACTGCCTTTTTTATAACTATTGCCATTGGTATAGTTATACCTGCTCTTATTGGTTTAGTTATCTTTAATTTTATTGATCCTGATGCCGCTACCTTATTACAAGACAAAATCGTAGAATCTCAATTATCTATGATGCAAAATTTTGGTGCACCTCAAGAAGCTATTGACGAAGCAATTAAACAAATGGAAGCACAAGGAAGCTTTTTCTCTATAAGCAATTCGTTAAAATCTATAGCATACCAACTTGTTGGCTTTAGTATTATAGGTTTAATTGTAGCTGCTGTAGTTAAAAAAAATGATCCTAATGCAGCTTAAAAATTTTCTCTATTTTTGAAGTCTAGAAATTAGACAACATCAATATGAATATATCAGTAGTTATACCACTACTTAACGAAGAAGAATCTTTAAAAGAATTACACGATTGGATAGTATCAGTGATGCTATCCAATCAGTTTTCTTATGAAATTCTATTTATAGACGATGGCAGTACTGATAGGTCTTGGCATATTATTTCAGAACTTGCAGAAATAAATCCTAGCGTTAAAGGGATAAGGTTTCTAAAAAACTTTGGAAAGTCTCAAGCTTTACATGCTGGTTTTGCAAAAGCTGAAGGAGATGTTGTTATTACGATGGATGCGGATTTGCAAGACAATCCAGAAGAAATCCCCGAACTTTACAAAATGATTACAGAAGACCATTTTGATTTGGTCTCTGGCTGGAAAAAGAAACGATACGATTCTTACTTATCTAAAAACTTACCCTCAAAACTTTTTAATTGGGCAGCGAGACGAACATCTGGTGTGATCTTAAATGATTTTAATTGCGGTTTAAAGGCTTATTCAAATCAAGTTGTTAAGCACATTGATGTTTATGGCGAAATGCACCGCTACATCCCTGTTTTAGCCAAAAATGCTGGTTTTACTGCGATAGGAGAAAAAGTAGTACAGCACCAAGCCCGTAAATATGGGCATACAAAATTTGGGATGAATCGTTTTATCAATGGTTTCCTTGATTTAATAACCATTTGGTTTATCTCTAGATTTGGAAAACGACCAATGCACCTCTTTGGAGCATTAGGAGTCATAATGTCTATTATTGGTTTTGGCTTTTCTCTTTATTTGGGATTAGACAAACTATTCTTTAATCCTACAGGTAGATTAATTACAGACAGGCCCCAATTTTATATTGCTTTATCTACCATGTTAATTGGAGTACAATTCTTCATTGCTGGCTTTTTAGGCGAACTTACTTTACGATCTAACCGCCAACAGCAACGTTATTTTATTAAAGAAAATTTGAATCTATCCTAGCGATTAGAATTTATAGTCTTGTAAGTCCATTTCAAATTACGAATTGTTTATTTTTGTTATTGAATCCATTTTACTTATTTATAAATGATACATATTAAGCCAGAAATTTTAGAACGTGTAAACAGTTGGTTAACTCCAGCTTTTGATGAAGAATCGCAAAAACAAATCAAACACATGATTGCTTCTAACCCAAAAGATTTAGAAGAGAGTTTTTATAAAGATTTAGAATTTGGAACTGGTGGTATGCGAGGTATTATGGGACTTGGCACCAACAGAATAAACAAATATACTTTAGGAAAAAATACACAAGGGCTAAGTAATTACTTAAAAGAGTCCTTTCCTAATGAAGAACTAAGAGTCGCTATTGCTTACGATTGTAGACATAATAGCAACACTTTTGGCAAGTTGGTCGCAGATGTCTTTTCTGCAAATGGAATTAAAGTCTTTTTATTTGAAGACTTAAGACCAACACCAGAGTTATCATTCGCCTTAAAGCATTTAAACTGTCATTGTGGAATTGTATTAACAGCATCACACAATCCACCAGAATATAATGGTTACAAAGTGTATTGGCAAGATGGAGGTCAATTAGTGCCACCTCAAGATGCTGCAGTAATTAAAGAAATAAACCGATTAGATTATTCTGAAATTAAGTTTGAATCCAACTCTGAATTAATTCAATTTATAGGAAAAGACATTGATAACGTTTTTTTTGATGCCTCAGTGAGTAATGGTAGTTTTAATACACCTTCTGAAGCTAAAGAAGATTTAAATATTGTATTTACATCTTTACACGGAACGTCTATTACAGCAATACCTGAGACGCTCAAACGTGCTGGATATACTAATGTAAACATTGTTGAAGAACAACGTATACCAAATGGAGATTTCCCTACAGTTGTTTCTCCTAACCCTGAAGAACCAGAAGCCTTAAAAATGGCTATGGAATTAGCTAAAAAAGTAGATGGAGATATCGTTATTGGTACAGATCCGGATTGTGACCGTTTAGGTGTTGTCGTTAGAAACTTAGAAAATGAATTGGTGATTCTTAATGGAAACCAAACGATGGTTTTAATGACTAATTTTCTATTAAAACAATGGAAAAAAGAAGGAAAAATTAATGGAAATCAATTTATTGCCTCTACAATTGTATCTACACCTATGATGTCTGTTTTAGCAAATGCATATAATGTAGAATGTAAAATTGGACTTACAGGCTTTAAATGGATTGCTAAAATGATTAAAGATTTTCCTGAACTCGATTTTATTGGAGGTGGAGAAGAAAGTTTTGGGTTTATGGTTGGCGATTTCGTTAGAGATAAAGATGCTGTAACCTCTACTCTTTTGGCTTGCGAAATAGCTGCACAAGCTAAAGCCAATGGAAAAACAATGTATCAAGAATTAATTGATTTATATAAAGAACACGGTTTCTTTAAAGAACGGTTAGTTGCCTTAACTAAAAAAGGTATTGAAGGCGCACAAGAAATTAAACAAATGATGATTGATGCTAGAGAAAATCCTTTAAAAGAAATCAATGGAGAAAAAGTGGTCTTAATTGAAGACTATCAATTATCCATTTCTAAAAACCTTCAAACACAAGAAGAAACGACTATAGACATTCCAAAATCTAATGTTTTAATTTACTATACCGAAAATGGTAGTAAAATAGCACTAAGACCAAGTGGAACAGAACCAAAAATAAAATTCTATATCAGCGTAAATGCCGATCTTGACAATACGGCAGACTTTGCTTCAACGGAGCGGTTATTGGAAGATAGAATTGATGCTATCCTCAAGGATATGAATTTGTAATTAATGGACTATATAAAAAAATTATCACGGTTTATAATTCCGTATAAAAAATTTGGTTACCTCAACATTTTCTTCAATGTGCTCTATGCGCTTTTTAGCACATTAGCCATGGTGGCTTTAATGCCAATGATTAATGTTTTATTTGGTGAAACCGAAAGGTTAAACGTAAAGCCTGTCTATAATGGCATTAGAGAGATTAAACCTTATGCCGAAGATTATTTAAATTATTTTGTAACTACAACTAACGATAGTGAAGGTCCGCAACGCACCTTACTGTATATGATTATGCTAATCATTAGTTTGTTTTTACTTAAAAATATTTTTAATTATCTCGCTTTATTTTTTATTACTTTTCTTAGAAATGGAGTTTTAAAAGACTTGAGAGATTCCATTTACAATAAAGTACTAACCTTACCTATTTCTTATTATTCTGAAAAGAAAAAAGGAGATATTATAGCCCGAATTTCTGGTGATGTTAATGAAGTAAAAAATTCACTACTTGCCGTATTAGAACTTATAGTAAAAGAACCTCTTACCATTGTTTTTGCAATTGTGACCATGTTTACAATTTCAGTAAAACTAACCATTTTTGTATTTATTTTTATTCCCGTAGCTGGATTAATTATTTCAAGAATAGGAAAAAGTTTGAAGAAAAAGTCTAGTCGCGTACAAACCGAACAAGGAGTATTTCTATCAACCTTAGAAGAAACCTTAAGTGGTCTAAAAGTGATAAAAGGCTTTAACTCAGAAGCACACTTTAATAAAAAATTTCAGGACTCTACAACTCGTTTTTATAATTTTTCGAACAAATTACTGAATCGTCAAAATTTAGCATCGCCTGCAAGTGAGTTTTTAGGTATTGCCACAATAGCTGCACTACTATGGTATGGTGGCAGCATGGTATTAATAGAGAATAGCCTTTCTGGTGGTGCCTTTATAACTTATATGGCCTTAGCATACCAAATTTTAACTCCTGCCAAAGCTATTAGTAAGGCCAGTTATAAAGTAAAAGCAGGTAATGCAGCTGCCGACCGTGTTTTAGAAATTATTGAAACGCCTTCTGTACTTGAAGATAAGCCCAATGCTAAAGTTAAAACCAATTTTAATTCAGCACTACATTTAAATAATATCTCTTTTAAATACGAAGACGATTTAGTCCTCAAAAACTTTACGCTACAAGTCCCTAAAGGAAAAAGCGTTGCCTTAGTTGGGCAATCTGGAAGCGGGAAAAGTACTATTGCCAATTTAGTGACACGCTTTTACGATGTAAATGAAGGCAGCATTCAAATAGACGATGACAATATAAAAGATATTACAAAACACTCGTTAAGAAATTTAATGGGATTAGTAACTCAAGATTCCATCTTATTTAATGACAGTATTAAAAACAATATTCTTTTAGGCAAAGAAAATGCTACAGATGAAGAAATAATAGACGCTTTAAAAATTGCTAATGCTTGGGAGTTTGTTAAAGACTTACCTAAAGGCATAGAAACTAATATTGGAGATTCAGGAAACAAATTGTCTGGTGGACAAAAACAACGTTTAAGTATTGCAAGAGCTGTACTAAAAAATCCACCAATTATGATTTTAGATGAAGCCACCTCAGCTTTAGATACAGAAAGCGAACGCTTAGTTCAAGATGCTTTAGAAAACATGATGAAAAACAGAACCTCTATTGTTATTGCACACCGCTTATCTACAATCCAAAATGCAGATCAAATTGTGGTAATGCAAAAAGGTGAGATCGCAGAACAAGGCACTCATGCAGAACTGATTGCTAAAAATGGTGTTTACAGAAAACTTGTTGATATGCAAAGCTTTGAGTAAAACAAAACTTTCGTTTTAATACATAAAAAAGGATGCATAATTAAATGCATCCTTTTTCTTTTGTTACCAGATTTGGGGAACTGATAACGGTAAATAGGTTAAGCTAAGACAAACATATACTAAATAAATATACTACACAAGAAAAAAGTGTATTTTATCGTGTTTTTATGCTTTTTATCGAAAATACTAAACATAACAAACTGATAATCAACAAAAGCAAACTCCTTAAATTTTCACTATTAATTTACAATTAAACTTTTAGTAATTTAACGCGTCTAATATTTAAAGTAAATCATTTGATTAACGAATTAGAATTCATAAAACGTTTACAAAACCCAGAGTCTAAAGAGGCTGCTTTTAGGGAGTTATTGCAGCTTTATAAAGAACGTTTATATTGGCATATTAGAAAAATTGTGATTAATCATAATGATGCTGATGATGCACTGCAGAATACTTTTATAAAAATCTATCGTAGTATTGATAAATTTAAGGGAGACAGCATGTTGTTTTCTTGGATGTACAGAATTGCAACTAATGAATCTATTACGCTCATTAATAAAAATGCTAAGCGACTACAGATTACAAACGAAGAGCATCAACAAAAGGCCATTAACAATTTGACAGCAGATGTTTATTTTGAAGGAGATGACATTCAACTAAAATTACAAAAAGCTATAGCTACGCTGCCTGAAAAGCAACAGTTGGTATTTAACATGAGGTATTTTGACGATTTAAAATATAAAGATATGGCTGAAATATTAGATACTAGTGAAGGAGCATTAAAAGCATCGTATCATATAGCAGCTAAAAAGATTGAAGCATTTTTAACTTCAGATTAAACCATTTTAGAAATTTGAAGTCTTAATACATAGAATACAGAATATAACGTCAGTTTCAAGAAAACAGATACTGAAGTAAGTTCAGCAAACATGAAAGAAGAACGCATCCATAACATTAAAGATTCGGGATTTAAAACGCCAGATCACTATTTTGAATCTTTAGACAATCAAATTTTTGAACGTCTAAATGAAAAAGAAATAATTAGCGGTTCTAAAACTCCTGGCTTTACTGTTCCAAATGATTATTTTAATTCGGTTGAAACTAAAATTTTAGAAGAGCTTAAAACAACAACTAAAAAACCAGTAATTACATTAAAATCTAGAAATACATTTTATTACATTGCAGGTATTGCTGCTAGTTTTGTATTACTTTTTAGCTTAGTATTTAATAAGGATCGTATTTCTTTTGAAAACATAGACACTGCACTCATTGAAAATTATTTGTATTATGAAGAATATACCAATGATGATTTTGCCTCTTTGTTTAAAACTAGCGATATTTCAGAAACCGATTTTATAGATATAAACATTTCAGAAGAAACACTAAATCAATATTTCGAAAACATAGAACCAGAAGACCTAATTTTTGAATAAAAAAGTTTATGAAAACAATACACACAATCATTCTTACATTATTTGTTTCTGCCAGCTTATTTGCGCAAAAACTAGATAGAGAAAAAATTAAAGCCCTAAAAATTGCTCATATTACAGAGCAATTAGACTTAACTAAAACTGAGGCACAGAAATTTTGGCCAATATATAATGCTAATGAAGATGCAGAAGACAAACTTAGAGAGCAATCTATGGAAAGGCGAAAAGAAAAAAGGCTTGAAGACCTTTCTGAAACTGAAGCCAAATCCCTATTATTAGATATGGAAAAAATGGAAAAACAAAAGGTAGCCATACACTCTAAAATGTTAAATGAATTGCTAGAAATTCTTCCTGCTAAAAAAATAATAAAATTGTATCAGGCAGAGCGATCCTTTAAACATAAAATGTTTGAAGAATATAAAAAACGCCATACCAATGAAAAAGGTAATCGCTAATAAAAAAGACAAAAAGGAAACTTAAACAGTTTCCTTTTTTTATTCTCTAAAATTAAGTTTGCTTATTCTTCCCTTTCCTGCTGCATAAGCCACAGAATCATTTAAAAACCGAATGGTATAAAAGCCTTCATCACTTAAATGTGTCCAAGATTCTCCAGCATCATTACTATAATCAATACCTTTAAAACCAATAGCGACGAGTTCCTTTCCATCTGAGTTTGGAATGTATTGCACACAACTCCTATAACCAGGACCTCTTCCATTAGCCACAACTTGCCATGTTTTTCCTCCATCACTAGTTCTTATCTTATTGTTTAAAGTATCGTTTGGCTTGGTGTAATCTCCACCTATAGCGAATCCATTTTGTTCATCGTAAAAGTCTAAAGAATATATTCCTGTAGTTGCTGTACCTTGAATAATAGGAGTTTCAAATACCTCCCAAGTTCTCCCTTTGTTTGGTGAGTATAATATTCTGCTTGCTTTGCCACCTGTAGCAACCCAAGTGTGATCTCCTACAATAGAAATATTGGTATCACTTGCAGCAAAAGCTGCTTCTCCTTCTTTAGTCTTCGGTAAATCCTCACAAGATAGCTTTGTCCATGTATTTCCGCCATCTCTTGTGATGATGATGCTCATACAATCGTCTGTTGGATCACCAATGGCAATACCTTCATCATCGTTCCAGAAGTCCATGGCATCGTAGAAGGCTTTTTCATCTTCTTCCTCATATATCAATTTAGGATTTTTCGCTTTTCTAGATAGTTTATACAATCGTCCAGGATTAGCTATCGAGACAGCAAAAAGGTTTCCATTCACTTCTTCAATTGCTCTAAAATGAAGTGGCTTTTCATTATAATTAAGTATATACTTAAAGTGATTTTTTCCGGTATTTACATTTAGCTCATTAAGGTTAATCTTAAACTCAGAACTTAATGCATGTTTTCCTAAATGATCGGAACTTCCATATAACAAGTATTCATTATTAAAATCAATAGCTCTAACACTTAATGTAGAATCTTCTACTATTGGTTCTAAAATGACCTTAGAAAAAACTTCCGGTCTTATATATTCATCTTTACAAGAATTACAAAAAACGAAGCAAAGTAATAGCAATATAAATCTCATATTCAATAATTTTCCCTAAAAATAGAAAAGCTCTACGATATAATCGTAAAGCCTTTCAACAAATCAATCTTAATCAATCAAATCAAGGTCTTTTTATTTTTCGTTTTTTAAGGTTTTTACATCTGTTATTAATTGTTGAACAGCTGTTTTATTTAAACCATTATAAATTCCACGTATGTGTTTATCTTTATCTATTAGCACAAAATTTTCAGTATGCAAAAAGTCATCCTCTGTTTTTTCTTCACCTAAATTTTCTTCAACAAAATAAGATTTACGACCTAAGTCATAAATAGTTTTCCGTTCGCCTGTAACTAAATGCCATTTGGCACTTACAACATCTTTAGCCTCTGCATAATCTTTTAAAACTTGGATAGAATCTGTTTCTGGTGTTACAGAATGCGACAATAGTAAAACCTCATCATCATTAATAAATTCGTCTTGTAAAACCGACATATTTGCTGTCATTTTTGGACAAATACCAGGACAAGTTGTAAAGAAAAAATCTGTGATATAAATTTTGTCTTCAAAAGTTTTCTCAGTGACTTTTTTCCCGTCTTGGTTTACTAAACTAAAGCTTGGTATTTTATGAAAGTTTTTTAATTCTTCATCTCCTTTATACAGCCAATGTGGTGTAAAACTGGCTTCACTATAATAAGGAAGTGTAGCGACTCTACTTGTTTTTACTTTAGTTTCCTCCTTACAACTCAGCAGTATACATACTAAAAATAAAATACTATATTTTTTCATCTTGAACAATTTCTTCTTCTAGTTGGAAACACAAATTGGCACGTTTTAATCCGAAAATGCGTCCATTTTTGGCCTCGTAATTATTATAGATTTTTCCGTTACGTCTCCATGCTTTTTGCATGCCTTCTTCCTTACCATTAACAATGGTCATTTGTTTAAACTTTTCACCCGTAACATACCACTGTTTTTGAATACCGTTTGCTACTCCATCTATATAATGTGACTCTGATCTAAGGTTACCATTAAACCACCATGATTTTGAGACACCATCTAACTTTCCGTTTACATAATAGGCTTCAAAACTCAATAAACCATCTTCAAACCATTTTTTATAAACTCCTTCTCTTATTCCGTTAGTGTAATTAATGATTTCAGCTTTATTACCATTAAGATAATTTACAACTGAAGTCCCTGTAAAAGGCTTGCCTTTATAATAAACAAGCCCAACATTTTGATTCAATATTAATTGCGACTTAGCAACACTTCGTTCCTTTATCTCATCAACTTGAGCCATAGCTAGTACTTCATTTTTATGGCCTTCATTTTGACAATTAAAAAAGAATATTAAACTGAAAATTATACAGCTTTTATTGAATATTACTTGGAGTTCCTTGATAGTCACCTGGGAATAAAATATAGTATTGGTTTAAGTATAATTCGTTTTGAATATGATAATGATACTCGGCAGTTGTTGTATGCTGTGTTGTGCTTGTATGTCCGCCTGAAGCATCTAAATCTGTAGGATATGTTCCTGTTGAGTTACATTTTCTTCCATATAAGAAAAACCCATCTGCTATAATTCCTATTAAATCATCATCGTTATTTGACCATGCTTTTGGTTCTAAATGATAATGGTAGCTTTGTGGCCCAGTGTGCGCTGCAGTATAATCTAAAGATCCTACGGCATTATCTAGAGGAATATTTGGTCCTTCTTCATCATTATAGATTACAGCTCCTGAAACTGAAATACCAATAGCGCCTAATCCTGTTGCAGTAGAGCTACTGGCCAAAGTAGGACTTGCTGAAACTGTTAATGTATACGCCCCATTAAAATCATCAATATTTCCTGGTGCCATTTGATCATAAGAGGTTATTGTAGGCTCTACCCAAAGCGGATGATTAGAACTTGATACCGTAGTCATAGTATTACCTTCAGGACCTGTTATTGTTCTAGATGTTGTATTAGACCAATACGGAGAGGTATGATCTGGCAAGCCATTAGTTTGAATAACTACGTTATTTCCACTTAATGCTATTGTTGTATTATCTGTATTAAAATCGGCAAAGGCAGCATGAAGTTCTGTTACCTCTCCATCATCTCCACCATCGTCTGTTGATGTTGAACTATCATCTGAAGAACAAGCAATTGTAACAGCAAAAAGCATTAATATTAAGGCTAATAATTTGAATATATTTTTCATAATTTTAATTTTATTAGTGGTTTTGTATGATATTTTTTTAGGTCGTTTATTATTTAGATGTGCTTATCTAAAAAAACTTGCGCTTTGTTTTAAAAATTAATTCCTAACCGCTTAAGGACGTTGTCTTTTTTCTTGGTTTACATTTTTTAATTCTTCAAGAGAGATAAAACCATCGTTGTTAGTATCTACCGTAGAGAATTCATTAACTAATGGTCCTTTTATTTCGTTTTTAGATAGTTTTCCGTCTTTGTTACTATCCATCTCAGCTATAATAGCTTTTGCGCTTGGTCTTTGACCTTGGTTTCTACCATCTCTATTTAGTGGTCCTTGGCGTTCTGATTGAGAAACTTCTCCCATTAAACAACGACTTACATAAGGAAACTCATTAGTTACTAGATACATGTATTGTCCGTTTATAGTAATTCCGTTACACTCGTCCAAATCTCCAGAGCCTTCTACATATTCAAAATCTGAAGTAAAGGTACCGTCGTGATGACCTCCAACAGAAATATCCATAGATTGATGCGGATTTTCATACGTACATTCTTCTCCTTCTCTATTTCCATCAAGGGCTTTATAACTTGGTTTATATTTACCACTTTTAGAGTAATACATTGGAAAGCCATCGTGTGCAAATCCAATATGAACTAAATCTTCTCCTGTATCAAAATTTTGGATAACAGACGTTGGCGTGCCATGGTAATGGTAAGCTCCTGTTGGTTGTACATGTGCATGGTTAAAATCCAACCCTAAATCGATAACATCTTGAAGAGCTTCAACACGATAATTCTCACCTGTTTCACACTCTACAACTTCTGCTGTTCCTGGTTCAAACTTTACTCCATTTAATGCTACTCCTGGCTCTCTAACCCATTCTGCTTTTCCTGTATATTGTGGGGTTATAGGAAAGGTATAGGTTCTGTTTTGTGCAGAAATTGTATTAGGATTTCCTTTTGTTGGAAATGCTCCTGTTTTATGATTTGGTAATGCATTGGTTACCATAATACGTTGATTTGCTGTAAGTGTTACTTTTGTTTTGGTACCATAATTTTCATCCTCTAAACTGTAAGCTCCAAAATAATAGTTAGCTACGCTTTCAGTTGCATGTGAGTGCTCACCTAAACCATCATGACTATGTTCACTAGTTCCTTTACAACTATTACAAATTAACAACACAGATAAAGCCATAATACCTATGCTTTTATTTAAATATTTCATTTTCTATGATTTAAATTTTATTTTTAGATGCGTTATTCTAATAAAACTTGTGCTAATCGGGTCTATTTTTGAAAAAAGCTCCGAAATTTCTCTCGAAGCCTTTAACCACTATCTACCAATCAAAATCAAAAATCTTAGGACTAACTCAAATTCTTGTTTCTATTTTTTAGCTTTACTTGTTTCTCTCTTTTCTTTTAGGCTTTGGTGCTTTTTTAAATTCTTCTTCTGTAATAAATCCATCTTCATCTGTATCTACTTTAGAAAAATTTTCTTTTAATGGGCCTTTTAATTCTTCTTTTGAAAGTTTACCATCTTCGTTTTTATCCATCTCTTTTAATAATTCACTAAATGTTGGTGGTGCTTTTCTTTCTTGCCTTCCTTGTGATTGTCCATAAGACATATTGGAAATAATCATAATTCCAAAGACCAGTACTGCTGTTTTAAATGTGTTGCTTTTCATTTTTTTAAATTTTAAGTTATATAAGTTTAGATGTGCTTATCCTTTTTAACTTGTGTGCATTCTTGTTAAAAAAAACACAAAACTTATAACCGTCATTATTAAAGCATAAACTCATCTATTAATTGTAAGCTTTATTAAAGACAAAAGCTCAAGACCATTATATTTCTTGAGCTTTTCTGTTTTTAAAACAATTTAAATAGATGTGAATTACAAATCCTATAAGCTGTTATTTTTTTGCGATTTTTAAAATTGATGTTTTATTAACCACCACCATATATAGTCCCTTGGAAAAGGATGTAAAATCTAAAGTGATTGAATTTCTGTTTGTGTATTCATTTTTATGCAATTGCTGACCTTGTAGGTTATATACCTCAACCGACTCAATTGAAAAATTTGAATTCTCTATAGTTATATAATCTTTTGTTGGATTTGGAAAATATCTTAAGTGATTATTAAATGTAACCTCGTCAACCGAAAGAGACTCATTATTCATTCCAAATGTTGGTGCTTGAATCACAAAATCACCTGTTCCGTTTGGATTTCTAGCATAAGCCATATCTGTAGTTTGTTCTCCAAAGGTTATATTTTGTAAAACAGTGCCATCTGCATACGACAATATAGCTGTTTCACCACCTGAAGAGAATTTAAAATCGGCATGAAACTCTCCTTGTTCGGTATCCTTATCGCACCAAACAATTAAATAACTGTCAGCTGCTAAAGTTGTTCCTGTTGGAAATTGATAAACTAAAGGATCCTCTGCATCATCAGATAAATATAGGTTATCCAAACTTAATGTCGTGTTTGTGGTATTGTATAGCTCTATCCAATCTTCATATTCGCCCGCATCATCAGTTTCACCTGTATCGTTTGAAGCTACGATTTCGTTGATTACCAAATCACCTACATTTAAGGTCGGGTAAGTAGCATCTACTGTATAAAATTCATATTCTGCTCTTGCTGGAGAAAAGGCACCTATATTACTATTTTCTGCATAGATGTAATATTGCATGTAAGCTTCATCTATTGTAATATCTGTACCATAAACACCATCTCCTGAAGCACCATCATTATGTGCGCCATCGTCAAACATTTCAACTTTTGTAAATGGGAGTGTTTCATCTGTTCTATATCCTAAAAATACATCATTTGTATCTGTAACATCTGCTGTAATTGTAATTACATCTCCAATTGTAGGTGTAGTTACCGAAGATCCTAAGTTAACTATAGTGGGTTGTGTATTTGTAAAATCTGATTGTGCCAATAAGTATGTACTTCTAGCATTCATTAAATTTGTAAGTCCAGAAGCTGTATTCATATCTACACTATAATCTGTATTTATATTACCAGTAAACTGAGCATCGGTATAGAACTTATTTGTATCTGCCATTACTGCTGCAGAGATTATAGCTTGATAATCATTAGCTAAAGTTAAGTAGTTTGAATTACTAATGTTTTCGGTTAAAATAGTTTTAAAATGTGCTAAATACATTCTCTTATATTTAGGTACTGCCAACAGTTTAGAAACTAATGGGAAATTAGCATCTGTATCGTGCAATAAATGATCTAACTGTGCCTTTTGTGTCGTTGAGTTTAAATTTCCTCCTGGACCACCTGGACCAGGACCTCCTCCACTTTCGCCTGTCATACCAAAAGTTCCAAAAGACATGTTTAGATCCCAAACCACAGGCTTAAACTGTCCGTTATTGTCTTTATATAAATAATAATTTTGCTTAAACTGACCGATATAACTGTCTAAATTCACCATAACATTGTCAAATGCTAGCATCCAAATAGCCATATCAACGTCTAACACAGATTCTATATTAGTGATGTCGTTATTTAAAATTTGAGTTAATTCTATTAAATCATTCCAATGAGCATCAGCAACTGTTGGATCATTGTCGTCATCTGATTTGATTTCATAAGCATCATCATAACTTGAGCTATTAGTTCCTAAATATTGTAAGTTTGGTAAGTTATTACTCTGAGGTCCTGCACCATCTGGAGGACTACAACTAAAAAAAGCATTGTCATTAGAATTGAAATGTTTATTCACAAATTTCTTTGAAACAGATTCTGTATTGGTGTATAAACCTATTAAATCCCCATTAACATACACATTTGCATAGTTGGCTTGAGGTGCATCCATATATTGATTTACAATATTATAAGCTACCGTTTCCCTTACAAAAGAAGGATCAAACATTACATTTGCCAATTTTATATCTGTATAACCTTGGTGGTCTTGATCTACATAAGTATCTAGCTCAATATGAAATGGGTTCTTTGTTTGGTTTGCACTATAAGAGCTATTTCCCTTATATTTTACACCAACCTGATTATAAACGGTTCCATTAATTGTTACAGAAGTGGCTTCTGTATAATTATTATCACCTGCTTTTTCGGCATCTAAAAGCGCATCCCAATTGCTTTGAGCAAATTGAATCTCTATAGTTTGAATAGTGTTTATGTCATACAAATCCTGCGAAAACGCATTTATTGATACTAACAAGCATACTAATTGAGTAATTGTTTTTTTCATTTGTTTAGTTTAAAATTATTAACGCAATAATTGTTTAGATGCCGTATTTAAAAAAAACTTGTGCTTTATGCTCTCTTTTTTTGAAAAAAGAAAAGCACTACTCATCTTCGAACTCGTTTTGTT
>Ga0193955_1000049_pt1 | contig 73350 bp, 64 predicted proteins | sample BB_6_MG_FD_140343 | JGI IMG/M metagenome (GOLD analysis project Ga0193955, IMG submission 140343) | Microbial mat bacterial communities from the Broadkill River, Lewes, Delaware, United States - BB_6_MG | ecosystem: Environmental > Aquatic > Freshwater > River > Microbial mats | place: USA... | reverse complement strand
GCACAAACTGCAAATCAACGTAAAATGGTTGAGTTGATGGAGAAAAACGATATGCTTTTTGCAATTGGCCCAGCAGGTACAGGTAAAACATATACGGCAGTTGCTTTGGCGGTTAAGGCTTTGAAAGAGAAGGAGGTTAAAAAAATTGTATTAACTCGACCAGCAGTAGAATCTGGAGAGAATTTAGGATTCTTACCAGGAGATTTAAAAGAAAAATTAGATCCATATATGCAACCTTTATACGATGCTTTAAGAGATATGATTCCTTTTGAAAGGTTAGACTCATATATAGAAAAAGGTGTAATTCAAATTGCGCCACTAGCTTTTATGCGAGGGAGAACCTTGGATAATGCTTTTGTGATTTTAGATGAAGCTCAAAATACAACGCATAACCAAATGAAAATGTTTTTAACCAGAATGGGAAAAAACGCAAAATTTGTTATAAATGGTGATCCTGGTCAAATAGATTTGCCAAGGCGCCAGGTTTCTGGTTTAAAGGAGGCTTTATTAACACTTAAAAATGTTAAAGGCATTGCTTTTGTGCATTTAGATGAAAAGGATGTAATTAGACACAGACTAGTAAAAGAAATAATTTCAGCTTATAAAAGTTTAGAAGTAGGAAACGAGTAATTAATTTCTACAAATTAAATAAAAGTTTTAGGCAAACAACAAACAACCAAATACAATGAATACAATTAACAACACAGCATATAATTTTCCAAAGCAAAAATCTTTTTATAAAGGAAAAGTTAGAGAAGTTTATAATATTAATGATGAAATTTTAGTAATGATTGCATCGGATAGGCTCTCTGCATTTGATGTTGTAATGCCAAAACAAATACCATATAAAGGTCAAATTTTAAATCAGATTGCTTCAAAAATGATGGATGCAACTAAAGATATTGTGCCAAATTGGATTGTTGCAATTCCTGATCCAAATGTTGCAATAGGACATTTATGTAATCCTTTTAAAGTAGAAATGGTAATTCGTGGATATATGTCTGGACACGCAGCAAGAGAATATAAGGCTGGTAAAAGAGTGCTTTGTGGAGTTTCAATGCCAGAGGGAATGAAAGAAAATGATAAATTTCCAGAACCAATAATTACGCCTGCAACCAAAGCAGAAGATGGTGATCACGATGAAGATATTTCCAAAGAAGAAATTATTGCTAAAGGAATTGTTTCTAAAGAAGATTATGAAGTATTGGAAAATTATACACGAGCATTATTTAAAAGAGGTACAGAAATTGCTGCGGAAAGAGGATTAATTTTAGTGGATACTAAATATGAATTTGGAAAAACTAAAGATGGAAAGATTTTATTGATTGATGAAATTCATACTCCAGATTCTTCTCGATATTTTTATGCTGATGGATATGAAGAAAGACAAGCAAAAGGAGAAGCTCAAAAACAACTATCAAAAGAATTTGTGCGTCAGTGGTTAATTGCAAATGATTTTCAAGGACTTGAAGGACAAACTGTGCCAGAAATGAGCGATGAAAAAATTCAAGAAATTTCTGAAAGATATATTGAATTATATGAAAATATAACTGGAGAAACCTTTGTAAAATCTGATGTGCAAAATATTTCTGAGAGAATTGAGCAAAATATCTTAACTTTTTTAAATAGCTAAAAAATTAATTATTATTCATATTTAAAGTAACTATTTACTTGTGTATAATTTATTGGAGCTGTTGTGTTTTCAAGATAATTTATTAAAGTTTCGGCAGTAGTATTTGGTAAAAATGTTGGAGTTTTGGTGAAATAGTTGTCGTAAACCGCAGGAATGTAGTCGTTTAAACCTATTGTTAATGTTTCGTTATCATTTAAAACTTGGTTATTTGTATTTTTAATAATAATTGTATTGTTTTCTTGTTCAATTAAAACACCTGAATAATAAACTGAGGCCTTACTTCCTTTTAAAAAGTTTTTAATTTCTGCAACAGTCATTGTGTAAGTTACACTTCCATTGTTAAAAGGATCGATACTATAAATATCACTTTTTAAGATATCACCTTCATCTAAATCACTTCTAACACCACCAGTATTTTGGAAAGTAATATCAGCATTCATTTGGTTTCTTAGCGCATCGGTATAAAAACTACCAACACTAGATCTATTGTGGTAAGCTTCTGAAAAACCAATAACTTTACTTAAATTAGCGTTTATAGTATAGTTATCAATTAAGTCTTTTAGAGTACTATCAAAATATTGGTAAGCATTTAAATCAATTAATGTATAACTAGATTTTTTTATTTTTTTATCGTCAATTTCCAATTCAATTTTACCGAGATAATTTAAGTTGGATCCAGCTTGGTATATTGGAATATTATTGATTTTAGTATTAACTTTTGAGTGTGAATGTCCTCCAATTATTAAATCAAAATAAGGGTAATAGTTAGCAATATTTATATCAGAAGATTCTCCTAAATGTGTAAGAGCAATATAGAGATCGGAGTTTTCAGTTTCTTTAAGTTGTGCATAGTTGCCAATAATGTTCTGGTATTTCTTAAAAGTTAAATTTTGCACTCTCCAAGGATGCGTAGATGGAATAGTGGCGTTCTCTTTACCATTAGTTTCTACCAATCCTAAAAAAGTAACTTTTATATTATCTATTAAAATAGTTTTGTATTCATCGGGTTCTGGAATTCCAGTATCGTCCATTTCAACATTGGCACAAACCCAGTTAAATTGAGATTGGTTAAATCTGTCTTTTAAAATTGTCTCTCCATAATCAAATTCGTGGTTGCCTATTACAGAAATATCAAAACCAGTTTTATTCATTAAATCTATCATTGGAAATCCTTTCTCAGGATGGTTATCTACAACTGGGTTTCCAGAAAAAATATCTCCACTACAAACCAATAAAACATTAGTTTCTTTTTTTTCTTTCGCTACTATATCTTTTATTTTTGCAAAATTATTTAATTGTCCGTGTTGATCGTTTATATGAAATATGGTTAGGTTTTTTAAATTATTTTCTGGTACGGTGACAATATTATTACTTTCATTAGAACAAGAGAAAGTAAAAAAAGTTATTAAAGAAATGAAAATGTATTTAAATAGGAGTCTCATAAGTTGTTTTTTTGAGCAAGAAACCGAAAGAGGTTTATGATACTTTATTTATAATGAAATCTAAAACATATTACGAGGTAAAAATATAGAATTATACTATTTTTAGTAAATTATCTTTCAGTTTCTTTTTCTATAAATTTTACTATTTCAATTAACTCTTTAGTATTTAACTTGTTTGAAGTTAGCCAATTTAAAGCATTATTATTTGTAGAAAAAATAGCAACTTGCTGCTCATCATTAGTTAACATTGTTTTGTATATGGTGGTTGAAACAACTTGGTTGGGAGTACTAGTAATAAAAGCTACTTTTCTTTTTCCTAATTTAGGCGCATTGTGTATAATAAAATCTACAAATTTTTTTATATCCTCTGGTGGAGTAAAGAACGTAACGTCTTTAAAATGAATTAAGTAATTGAGGTTTGTTTTAAAGTCTTTATCAGTAAACGTTTTTTTTTTAAATTTAATGTATGAGTCTAAATCTATATCGCCTTTGTGATATTCGATAATAAGATTATGTTCATTAATTATTTTGTATGAACTTTTTAAACTTTTCACATAATTGGTTTGGTAATGTTAAATTTAAAAAAAAAGTCCTTTTGAAAAAACAAAAGGACTTATAACTTAACAAATGGTAAGTTTTATCGTTTCTTTTGCTGTTTAGCTTGTTGTTCTTGCGCTTGTTTCATAGCATCATTTAAGCGTTTTCTAAACTTACCTTCCTTTTTAGGCTTCTTTTTATTTTCTTCAATTTTAGCATGAATCTTCTCTTCATCTATAATATAATGCTTAATAACTAGCATTATAGTAATAGTTAATAAGTTAGAAACAAAGTAATACAAACTTAAACTACTTGCATACATATTAAAGAAAATTAACATCATAACAGGAGAAAGATACATCATCATTTTCATCATCTTTTGCATATCTGGCATACCTTCTTGTGTAGGTTGTTGCATTCCCATTTGCTGACTTTGACTCATTCTCATATAAAAGAAAATTGCAACAGAAGCTAATATTGGGAATAAACTAATATGAGATCCATACATTGGTATGTGGAATGGAAGTTCAAACACAGAATCATATGAAGATAAATCATCGGCCCATAAAAATCCTTTCTGACGTAAATCTATATTAGAAGGGAAAAATCTAAATAATGCAAAGAATACAGGCATTTGTAATAAAGCAGGAATACAACCAGATAGCGGGCTAACACCAGCTTTACTTTGTACAGCCATTGTTTCTTGCTGACGTTTCATTGCATTTTCTTTTCCTGGTAAACGCTTGTTAATTTCTTCCATTTCAGGTTTTAACACCTTCATCTTGGCACTTGATAAATACGATTTATATACCAAAGGCGACATTATAATTCTAACTACAATGGTTAGTAGAATAATAATAATACCATAATTACCAATAAAACCTTGAAGGAAATTAAATACAGGAACAAAAATTAAGCGGTTTATGTACCCAAAAATTCCCCAACCCAGATTTACTATTTCTTTAATATTTCTATCGTATTTTTTAAGAATTTGATAATCGTTTGGCCCAATATACCAATCCATATTATAATCAAACTCACCGGCTTCTAAAGTTAAAGGTGTTTTTAAAGCAAATGCCTTTGTAAAAACAGTATCAATTTCTTCGTCTTTAGTTAAAGTAACTGATGTTAATTTTGCATTATCAAATGCTTTATCTGAAATTAAGATTGCTGAAAAGAAATGTTGTTTAAAAGCTACCCAGTTTACATCGGATTCTTCAGCGTCATCTTCGCCACCAACAGAAAGATAGTCTATATCTTCATCACCTTTTTCATAATACATTTCTGTTTGCTGATTTTCGTAACGAATACTTTTTTCGTGACTATAACCATCCAAACTCCAATCTAAAGTGATTTGTTGCGCGGTGTTAAGAGATGTGTTTAAACCTTGAGAACGTACATTAAAATCAACCAAATACTCATCTGGTTTTATTTCATAGCGATATTCTAAATATTTAGAATCTGAAACTTTTAATTTCATTGAAAGTACTTCGTTAGAACCATTTTGTGTTAGAGTTGGTTCAAACATTAAATCTTTTGTGTTTAAGATTCTGTTTTCTGAAGTTCCAAAATTAATATTAAAAGAAGCGTTTTTATCTTTAATTATGTATAAAGGTAAAGAATCGTAAGTAACATAATTTTTTAGTAATGCTTCTTTAATTTGCCCACCTTTATTAGAAATTATTAATTTTAATACATTGTTTTCTAAAATTGTTTCACCCTCTGCAATTGTTGCTGAATAGCTAAAATCTCCTAATTTTCCTTTAGCTTTTGCTAATGATAAAGAATCTGTAGCTTGCGGTACTCTTTCGGTTGTATTGTTATAAGTTGCTGAATCTTCAGTTGCTTGGTTGGCTTCAACTTTTTCTGTTGCTGCTTTTTTCTCAGCTGCTATTTCTTCTGGTGTTGGTTGATTGCTGTACATCCACCATAACATTATGGCTCCAAGAAGCACAAAACCTATTAGTGAATTAAAATCGAATTTCTTTTCTTCCATGTGTATAATTAAATGTCAATTTGTCATCTACTTTTTAAAAAGTTTTAAAAAGCCCGACAAAAGTACTAAAAGTAACGTTAATAATTAGTTTTTATTAAGTATTCTATTTTAGCTCAAAGAATGTTCCAAAGCTGCTTTTACAAAATCTAAAAATAAAGGATGCGGACTTAAAACTGTACTTTTATATTCTGGGTGGTATTGCACACCAACAAACCATGGATGTGAAGGGATTTCAACAACTTCAACCAAATTTGTTTCTGGATTTGTACCTGTTGCAACCATTCCTGCAGCTTCAATTTGTTTTAAATATGAATTGTTAAACTCGTATCTGTGACGGTGTCTTTCGCTAATGAGTTCTTTTTTATAGATGTTTTTAATTTTACTGCCTTCCGTTAAATTACAATCCCAAGCTCCTAAACGCATTGTTCCACCATAATTGGTGATGCTTTTTTGCGCTTCCATAATGTCAATAACAGGATTGGTTGTTTCGCTATCCATTTCAACAGAATTAGCATCTTTATACCCTAAAACGTTTCTTGAAAACTCAATAACTGCCATTTGCATTCCTAAACAAATACCTAAAAAAGGAACGTTGTGCTCTCTGGCAAAACGAACCGCATCAATTTTTCCTTCAATTCCACGTTCTCCAAAACCAGGTGCGACTAAAATTCCATTTAAATTTTTTAATTTATTTGGAACATTTTCAACTGTTAAGTCTTCAGAATGAATCCAATTTATATTTACTTGAACTTCATTTTGAGCTCCAGCGTGGATAAAAGCTTCAGAAATTGATTTATAAGCATCGTGTAATTCAACATATTTTCCAATTAAACCAATTTCAACAGTATGTTTAGGATTTTTAAATTTCTTTAAAAAGGCATTCCATATTTTTAGATTTGGTTGTTTATCGTCTGCTAATTGTAATTTTTTAAGAACTACTTTATCTAAACCTTGATCTAACATTAAATTAGGAACGTCGTAAATAGTTTCAGCATCAATAGATTGTATAACGTCTTCTTTTTTTACGTTGCAGAATAAAGCTAATTTATTTTTTATGGAATCTGAAATTTCATGTTCTGTTCTGCAGACTAATATATCTGGACTCACCCCACTTTGCATTAGCATTTTAACAGAATGTTGTGTAGGTTTTGTTTTTAATTCTCCAGCAGCAGCTAAATAAGGAACTAATGTTAAATGAATAACAATTGCGTTTTCGTGTCCTAATTCCCATAATAATTGACGTACAGATTCTACATAAGGTAACGATTCTATATCACCAACAGTTCCACCAATTTCAGTAATAACAATATCATAATCGCCTGTATTGCCTAAAATTTGAATTCGGTTTTTTATTTCATCTGTAATATGCGGAATTACTTGTACTGTTTTACCTAAAAACTCACCTTTTCTCTCTTTATTTATTACCGATTGGTAGATTCTACCAGTTGTAACATTGTTAGATTGTGAAGTTGGAATATTTAAAAAGCGCTCGTAATGCCCTAAATCTAGATCAGTTTCAGCTCCATCATCGGTTACATAACACTCACCATGTTCGTAAGGGTTTAAAGTTCCAGGATCTATATTAATATATGGGTCAAGTTTTTGAATGGTAACAGAATAGCCTCTAGCTTGTAGTAATTTTGCTAAAGAAGCTGCAATAATTCCTTTTCCAAGTGAAGAAGTTACGCCTCCTGTTACAAAAACATATTTTGTATTTTTCATTATTCTTAGGTTTGGGCAAAAGTACTAACTCTATTTTAGTTTACAAAAGGGAAAAGCGTAAAAAGTTTGAAAGTTTAAGAGTGGGAATAATGAAATGTAGAAAAGGTTTAAAAGTTGATTGAAGGAAAGGTTCAAAGTCAAAAACTTGAGAATTATAGTTTGAAACAAAAAAAGCACTTTAAAATTGTTGAAAATTAAAGTGCTTTTGTGAAGTTTAGTAGTAAATTTCTAGCTGTATAGTTCTTCGTAATATTGTTTTGCCATTCTCTCACTTGTAAATTCTGGAATAGTATCTGTGATACCATTAAATACAATTTCTTGCCATTTTTTAGGCTTGTCGTAATAGGTTGGTAATACTTCGTTTTCTAGAATGTCAAATAAATTAGCACAATCTTCTTCATCTTGCTCCCAAACAGGTTTTTTATGATCTAACTCAGGTAATACAAAGCAGTTTTCTCCATGTTTTTGAAATTCTGGAATCCAACCATCATTAATTGAAAGGTTTACAGAACCGTTGAAAGAAGCTGTCATACCACTTGTTCCAGAAGCCTCACGTGTAATTCTTGGGGTATTAAGCCAAATATCTGAACCGGATTTAAGCTGTTTTGATAATTCCATTTCGTAGCCAGTTAAAACTGCTAAGTTTTTTCTTGTTTTAGAAAAATTCACTAAGTGATTAAAAATATCAATAGCGTAATAATCTTTAGGATATGGTTTACCTGCCCAAATAATTTGAACTGGATATTTTTCGTTTGAAAGTAGTTTTTCAAAACGCTCTAAATCGTATAAAAGCATGTCTGCTCTTTTGTAACCAGCAAAACGTCTTGCCCAAACAATTGTAATTATGGTAGGGTCAAATCTTTTTTGAGTTTGATTTATAACAACATCAAATAACTCATTTTTTAATTCCGTTTTTCTTTCTTTAAATTTCTTAGCACTTTTAGTTTTCCAGGCTTTTTTTATTTCTTCATCTTGCCAGAAGTTTTGATTTTGTGCGTTTGTAATAGGGATTATTTCGTTAATACCATCGAAACCTTTCCACATATCATTAGAAACTACGGCGTGAAGTTTTGATACGGCATTTGATTTATTAGCCATTCTTAAAGCAGCAACAGTATAGTTTAACATACCGTTATTTACCATTTCTTGTCGTAATTCTTCTTCGGGAAGTGTTCTTCCAAAGAAGCCACATCTATTTAAATGTCTAGCGTCACGTTCTTCGTTTCCAGCTTTTTCAGGCGTGTGTGTTGTAAAAGCAAATTGCTCTTTTTTTACACCTTGATCTCTTAAATAATAAAATGCAGGTAATGCGTGTCCTTCATTTAAATGATACATATCTGCACCTCCTAAAGCTTCAACAACTTTAGCTCCACCAATACCTAAAATTATGCTTTGAGAAACGCGCGTAAGTTCGTTTGAATCGTATAAATGATTTGTAATAGTTCTTGATAAATGATCGTTACCTTCTACGTCTGTACTTAAAAGGTACATAGGTACACAGCCAAAAATTTCAGGTTTTAAAATATAAGCTCTAACTTTTACTGCAGGATTGTCGTGAAGCGGTACTTCAACTTCAATTCCGGTATCTTCTAAAAAGTTATATGTTTTTTCAATAAAATCGGCTCTAAGTGTACGGTCTTCGTTTCTTGCTTGATCATAATATCCGTATTTCCAAAGCATTCCAACCCCTATCATATTCTGTTTTAATTCATATGCAGAGCGCATGTGCGAACCAGCTAAAAAACCTAGTCCACCAGAATAAATTTTTAATGCTTGGTGAATACCAAATTCCATACTAAAATATGCTACTTTTTTGTCATATTTTTTTGTTGGTTTGTACGGGTGATGCCATTTACTATATTCATTTACCATAGGTTCGTTCGTTTTAAAAAATTGAATACAAAATTAAGTCTTTGTGTTATTTTAAATCTGTAATATTTTAACTTATTTATGTTTGAAAATGTGTTTTTTAGAACATTTAGTTAAGTTTTTAGTGCTTTTTGGTTAATTTAGAACATATATAGTAGTGGCGTGTAATGCTCTTAATATTAATTTTTATAAATTTTTAATTGCTATTCTTTCTTTGTCTGCTTTGGTTTCGTTCTTTTTATCATTTTAAAAATTTCAAACCAAAGTACTGAAATGAAACCAATTGCAATACAGCCTAATAATTGTACCAAATTCAAAGTTTCAAATTCAAAAAAACTTGTAAGTGGGTTAACATAAAGGATAAGAGCTACAAGAGCAATGGTTATAAAAATGATATATAAAACCATATTATTCTTATACTTTAACGTTGTTAAAATAGAATAATAAAATGAGCGGTTTATTAAAGTCAGGAAAATGTTTGCGACTATTAAAACAGTAAAAGTCATTGTCCTTGTTACAGCTTCATTGTTACCACTAATTACTGAATATTGGTATACAAATAAAGTTCCTGCTGCGATCACCAATCCCTGCACAATGCTTATAGATAGTTCTTTCCAATTAAAAAAAGAAGTAGTCAATACTTTAGGTTGTTGCAACATTGTATTTTCTTCGGATGGTTCATTTTCATAAATAATAGAACAAGTTGGTCCCATTATTAATTCTAAAAATATAATATGGATGGGTGAAAAAATATTGGGGTAAATCCATCCTAAAGCTAAGGGAATAAATACCGTTAGAATTATAGGGATGTGTATAGAAATAATGTATTGGATTGCTTTTTTTAAGTTCGCATATATTTTTCTACCCATAGCTATTGCATCAACAACTCTTGATAAATCATCTTCTAATAAAATTAATGATGCTGCTTGTTTAGCTATTTCCGTTCCCTTTTTACCCATTGCAATACCAATATGTGCTGCTTTCAATGCTGGCCCATCGTTTACGCCATCTCCTGTCATTGCTACAATTTGATTGTTGTTTTTTAAGGCATTGATAATTTTTAATTTAGCTTCTGGAAACATGCGGGTAAAAATAGTAGTATTCATCACACAGGTTTTTAATTCAGAATCATTTAATTTCATCAATTCATCACCTGTAATATTTTTCTCGTAATCCTTAAATTCAATTTGTTTTGCAATTGCAATAGTAGTTGCGGAATAATCACCTGTTATAATTTTTACAGTAATGCCCGCAGTATAAAAATCTTCTAATACTTTTTGAATGTTTTTTTTGGGTGGGTCATAGAAGGCAATAATGCCTTTAAATTGAAATGGTAAATCTTGTTGTTTTGAGGGGTAATTATTTTCTGTAAAATTTGATACACCTATTCCTAATATTCTATAACCATCGTTTCCTAATAATAGAATGGCTGCATTTATTTGTTGTTTTTCTGTTTTTGTGAGATTTGAAATATTCATCAAAGCTTCGGGTGCTCCTTTTGCTGCTATAATTCGGTTGCCTTTATTGTTTTCAAAAACATGAGTCATCATAGGTGGTTTGCCATCTAATGGGTATTCATGTATGAGTTTGTAATTTGGTCGCTCATCATTTTGTGCAGTATCTCTATAAGACTGGTGCAATGCCACTTCCATTGGATCAAACGGAATAGGTTCACTTGCCCACATTGCCAATTCTATAAGTTGTTTTTCATCATTAGTTAATTGGTTGTTGGGTTGAGATATTTTATTTGAGTTTAGCAAAAATAGTTTTGCTAAACTCATTTTATTTTCAGTTATGGTTCCAGTTTTATCGGTACAAATAACGGTTGCGCTACCTAATGTTTCAACAGTTTTCATTTGCTTAACTACAATCCCTTTTTTCATTAAACGCCATGCTCCCAAGGCCATAAAGGTTGTAAAGGCAACTGGGATTTCTTCGGGCAAAATGCTCATGGCTAAAGTAAGTGACTGTAATAAACTGTTCAAAAGGCTTTGAGAATTCCAATAATTAATTGCCCAAACAAATAGAAAGGCTACAGCACCTGTAATTGCCATCTTTTTTACAAAATCTGCAATTTGTATTTCTAAAAGTGTTTTTTCTTCAATAATACTTTCTAGACTTATTCCAATTTTGCCCAATTTGGTTTTGTTACCAATTGCAGTAATTGTTGCAATAGCTAAACCACTTGCCACAGTTGTGCCGCTATAAATACTTTTATCTTCCTTAGTTTTATCCTTAAAAACAGCTAATGATTCGCCTGTAAGTATAGATTCGTTTACCGAGAAGTCGTTGGAATGAATAATGCTTCCATCTGCTACAATAAGGGTTCCTTCTTCCACAATTAGGCTGTCGCCTATAACTAGTTCATGGCTTTTTATTTCTTCTATTTTACCATTGCGAATGACTTTGCAATGGGGTTGAGAAAAATCTTTTAATTTTTCCAAAGCGTTCTTGCTTCTTGAATTTTGGTATAAAGAAATTGACGTGATGAATATGATAGCCGCTACTAAGAAAATCCCGTCACCTATTTCATCACTAATAAAATAAATAGAAGCAGCAACTAATAATAAAATCGTCATTGGTTCCTTAGCAATATGTTTTAAGGTGTCTAAGAAACTGTTTTCTTTTTTGTAGTTTAATATGTTTTGTCCAAATTTTTCCCTTGCAAGAATTACCTGCTCGTTTGTTAACCCTAATATGTCGAAATTATTTGTAGTCAATGTCTAGTTTTAATTACATTAGGTTGGATAGGGTTAGGGGTAATTATTACATATAAATCTCATCAATAATTTTAAAAGAGCCTTAAACAAAGTGAATTTAAATAGTATTACTTTTTCTTTTTCCGTATCATAGCTTCTAGCATATCCCACATTTCTTCTGGAATTTCTTCAAGCATATTAAATTCACCCGCTCCTTTTAACCATTCACCTCCATCTATTGTAATAACTTCACCATTTACGTAAGCCGAAAAATCGCTCATTAAATAAGCTGCTAAATTTGCTAATTCTTGGTGTTCACCAACCCTACCAATAGGAACTTTCTTTTTTATATCAAACTTTTCTTTTAATTCTCCAGGAAGCAATCTATCCCAAGCACCTTTTGTTGGGAAGGGACCTGGAGCAATAGCATTTGATCGAATTCCATATTTAGCCCATTCAACAGCTAAAGAGCGTGTCATAGCCAACACACCTGCTTTTGCAGTTGCAGATGGCACAACATAACCCGAGCCTGTCCATGCATATGTAGTTACAATATTTAAAATAGTAGATTTTTTTTGCTTTGTTGTAATCCAGTGTTTTCCAAAGGCAAGCGTACAGTTTTTGCTTCCCTTTAAAACAATATCAATAATAGTGTCAAAAGCGTTTGCGGATAAACGTTCGGTAGGTGATATAAAATTTCCAGCAGCATTGTTAAGTAAACCGTCAACTTTTCCAAACTTTTTTAAAGTTTCAGCTAAAACATTTTCAACTTCAATATAATTTCTAACGTCGCATTGTACAGCTAAAACATTTCCTCCAGTTTTTTCTTCTAACTCAATTTTAACAGCATTTAATTTTTCAATATTTCGAGATGTTATGACAACTGAAGCTCCTAATTCCAAAAAATAAGTAGTCATAGCTTTTCCTAAACCGCTGCCTCCGCCAGTTACAACAATTACTTGACTTTTTAAACTTCCTTCTTTTAACATTGGTTTTTGATGCATAAAAACGGTATTTTTGGTTATTATAAAAATAGGTTTTTTTTTAAATTTAGCTTGAAAAATAATATTTTTTATTTTTTTTTAAATTCTATTTGTCAAACACAAAAGGATTTGTATATTTGCCCACGCTTTCAAGGAGACTTCTTCTTAAAGTAAATTAAGAAAAAAAGAAACACGATTTTAAAAATTATAAGTAATGCCAAAAAGAACATTTCAGCCTTCAAAAAGAAAGAGAAGAAATAAACACGGATTTAGAGAGCGTATGGCTTCTGCAACTGGTAGAAAAGTGTTAGCAAGAAGAAGAGCTAAAGGAAGAAAAAGAGTAAGTGTTTCTTCTGATCCAAGACCAAAGAAATAATGAAACAATAGTTTTATATATAAGGTGTTACTTTTATTAGTAACGCCTTTTTTTATGACCTTTTAATAAGTTTTTAAAACTATTTTTTTAAAAAATTTGAATTTTATAGATATTTACCAAATTATTAATTAATACTAGCAAATGCCAAAAAACAAAAACATTAAGTCAATTTTAATTATAGGTTCTGGGCCAATAATTATAGGTCAAGCATGTGAGTTTGATTATTCTGGTTCACAGGCAATTAGATCGTTAAAAGAGGAAGGAATTGAAGTTACTTTAATTAATTCGAATCCGGCTACAATTATGACGGATCCGTCTTTAGCTGATAATGTTTATTTAAAACCTTTAACAACAAAATCTATTATAGAGATTTTAAAAATTCATCCTGAAATTGATGCTGTGCTGCCAACAATGGGTGGACAAACAGCTTTAAATTTATGTATTGAAGCTGATGACAAAGGAATTTGGGAAGATTTTAACGTAGAATTAATTGGTGTAGATATTGACGCTATTAATATTACTGAAGATAGAGAGCAGTTTAGAAAATTAATGATAGAAATTGGAGTAGGACAGGCGCCTTCAACAACAGCAACATCATTTTTAAAAGGTAAAGAAATTGCTCAGGAATATGGGTTTCCGTTGGTAATTCGTCCTTCATTTACTTTAGGAGGTTTTGGAGCTTCTATAGTTTATAAAAAAGAAGATTTTGATGAATTATTAAGTAGAGGTTTAGAAGCTTCACCAATTCACGAAGTTATAATCGATAAAGCTTTATTAGGCTGGAAAGAATATGAATTAGAATTGTTAAGAGATAGTAATGATAATGTAGTTATTATTTGTACTATCGAAAATATGGATCCTATGGGAATTCATACAGGAGATTCTATAACAGTAGCGCCAGCAATGACATTGAGTGATACTACGTTTCAAAGAATGCGTGATATGGCAATACATATGATGCGTTCTATTGGAGATTTTGCAGGTGGTTGTAATGTTCAATTTGCAGTTAGTCCAGACGAAAAAGAAGATATTATTGCTATTGAAATTAATCCACGTGTTTCACGTTCATCAGCTTTAGCATCAAAAGCAACTGGTTATCCGATTGCAAAAATTGCTGCAAAATTAGCAATTGGTTATCATCTAGATGAATTAGATAATCAAATTACTAAAACAACTTCAGCTTTATTTGAACCAACTTTAGATTATGTAATTGTAAAAATTCCACGTTGGAACTTTGATAAATTTGAAGGTTCAGATAGAACTCTTGGTTTACAAATGAAATCCGTTGGAGAAGTGATGGGGATTGGCCGTTGTTTTCAAGAAGCATTACATAAAGCTACACAATCTTTAGAAATTAAACGTAATGGTTTAGGTGCCGACGGAAAAGGGGAGAAGGATTATGATACAATCATTCAAAAATTAACTTATGCAAGTTGGGATAGGGTTTTTGTAATTTATGATGCAATTTCAATAGGAATTCCTTTGAGTAGAATTCACGAAATTACGAAAATTGATTATTGGTATTTAAGACAATATGAAGAATTATTAGCACTTGAAAAAGAAATTTCAACTAATAAATTAGAAACACTTTCGTATGAATTATTGTTAGAAGCAAAGCAAAAAGGTTTTGCAGACAGGCAAATAGCACATATGTTAGGTTGTTTAGAAAGTGAAGTAAAAACAAAACGTACAGCATTAGATATTAATCGTGTGTACAAATTAGTAGATACTTGTGCTGCCGAATTTAGTGCGCAAACACCATATTATTATTCTACTTTTGAAAATAAAATGATTTCTCCAGATGGAGTAATTAAAACTGATAATGAAAGTATTGTTACCGATAAAAAGAAAATAATTGTATTAGGTTCTGGGCCAAACCGAATTGGACAAGGAATTGAGTTTGATTATTGTTGTGTACACGGTGTTTTAGCTGCTAAAGAAGCTGGTTATGAAACAATTATGATTAATTGTAATCCAGAGACTGTTTCTACAGATTTTGATACTGCAGATAAATTATATTTTGAACCTGTATTTTGGGAACATATTTACGATATAATTGAACACGAAAAACCAGAAGGAGTTATAGTTCAGTTAGGTGGACAAACAGCATTAAAATTAGCTGAAAAGTTAGATAAATGGGGTGTTAAAATTATAGGAACTAGCTTTGAAGCACTTGATTTAGCAGAAGATAGAAAGCGTTTCTCTGAATTATTAGTTGACTTAGATATTCCTTTTCCGAAATATGGAACAGCTACAACCGCAGACGAAGCAGCATCAATAGCTGATAGTTTGGATTTTCCAATATTAGTGAGACCTTCTTATGTTTTAGGAGGGCAGGGAATGAAAATTGTTATTAATAAAGAAGAGTTGGAAAAACATGTGGTAGATTTATTGCGAAAAATTCCAAATAACATGTTGTTATTAGACCATTATTTAGATGGCGCAATTGAAGCGGAGGCTGATGCCATTTGCGATGGAGAAGATGTGTATATTATTGGAATAATGGAGCATATAGAGCCTTGTGGAGTGCATTCAGGAGATTCAAATGCGACATTGCCACCATTTAATCTAGGTGAGTTTGTAATGCAACAAATTAAAGATCATACTAAAAAAATTGCATTAGCTCTTAAAACTAAGGGATTAATAAATATTCAGTTTGCTGTAAAAGATGATATTGTTTATATAATTGAAGCAAATCCAAGAGCATCTCGTACAGTTCCATTTATTGCAAAGGCATATCAAGAACCTTATGTAAATTATGCTACTAAAGTTATGTTGGGTGAAAAAAAGGTGAAAGATTTTATTTTTAACCCTAAATTAGAAGGTTTTGCAATTAAACAACCAGTGTTTTCATTTAACAAATTTCCTAATGTAGATAAAAAATTAGGACCAGAAATGAAATCGACTGGAGAGAGCATTTTATTTATTGATAGCTTAAAGGATGATCAATTTTATGAATTGTACTCGCGTAGAAAGATGTATTTGAGTAAATAAGATTAACTTTATTATAAAAAAGAGCTTCCGTTTGGAGCTCTTTTTTTATATAAAAAAATTAGTGCACTATTTTTATAATTATTAAATTTATTTTTTGAATTTAGATGTTATTGCTATGAATAAAATATTTTTTCTTCAGATATATTTACTTGCGTTTTTAGTTATTTCTTGTGAAAAAGAAGAGTCTGTTGTAGATAAACCTTTAATAAATCCTTCGGTATCAGTTTTAAGTTTTTCAATAGATGATAATATATCTGAAGGCGTTTTTACCTCTACAAGATTAGATGTTATTGGAAATCCTTATCCAAATATTGAAAATCATGGGACGGTTGTTTTACAGAATAACAAGCATTTTATTCAACAGAATTTAGGGAAGTTAAACACTGAAAATTTCGAGTCGGTAATTAATAAGAATTTAATTAAAGGGCAGCAATACACTGTTTACCCTTTTATTTACCATGATAAAAAATACGTAACTGGTGATACAATTCCATTTATTAGTAACGTGGATATAAATGTAGAGATAGAAGATTTTTATCCAACTAGTGGATTTGTATATGATACAATTACTATAAAAGGAAAGAATTTTTGTGTTGGAAGTGCAGATTTTAAAAATAGAATAATCTTAAATGGCATTATTCATGGGGTCATATTTGAATCAGATACTTTGATAAAGGCAATTGTTAGTCCTAGTATTAAATCTTCAAAATTAGTACCTGTTTTAAAGTCTTGTAATTTTGAAACTGTTATTGATAAAACCTTTTTAATTAATGAACCGATTTTTGATTCAATTTCTTCAAAAGAAACCTATGTTGGAGAGAGTTTGTTTATTTATGGGAAAAACTTTCATTCTAATTTTAGCGAAGTATGGATTAATAATATTGTTGCTCCAGTTAAAAAAAATAGTTCCGATATTGATAAACTAGAAGTAATAATACCTCAAGGTTTACCTACTGGATTGTTAGATCTAAAAATAAAAGTATTAGATAGAGTTATTGTAAAAGAAGAAATATACCAAAGTACAACACCGTTTATTGAAAAATTAAGCAATTATAAAACTGGTTTTTTAGAAGAAATAACTATAATTGGAGATTACTTTAATCAACCTGAACGTGATTTAAAGTTAAAAATAGGAGGTAAGGAACAGTCAATTTTTAAATATACTAGAGATTCAATAAGTGTATTGATTGATAGGGTTTTTAGAGTCTCAAATCCAAAATTAGAAGTTATAATTGGGGAGTTTGAAATGAATGAAGCAATACAAATGCTCCCCCCTCAAATTTTATCAATCGATAAAGAAAAATATAATTTAGAAAATGATACTGTAAACGTTAAAACTAGATATTTTTTAGCAGATTCTTATGAAGTAAAAGTAGGTGAATCAGGTATTGCAATAGGTGAATCATTTGATAAGGTTGAAGTAGACGGGAATTTTCCAATACCATTAAATAAATGGTTGAATGCAGGATATCTTTATCCGAATTACGAGTTTGATTCAACAGGAGAAATTAAAATTGATTTAGAAACAGCTTATGGATCAGTCTCAACAAATTTTAAGGTTTATGAACCAATTATAAGTTCTATTAATAATAAATCCTTTTTTCATGGTTCGCACATTAAACTAGAGGGTACTAATTTAGGTTATAGAGATGTGGGCAAAATTTTTATAGATGGAATTATGGTAAATAACCCATATAACTCAAGTTACACACTAGGAAATACTCATATAGATTTTAAATTACCTGAAACATATGTTCCTGGTAATTATACATTACTTGTTGAAACTGGGGGGCAATTGTCAAATGAAATTGATTTTGAACTTAAGGATATTATAGTTTCAACTGGTTCGATTCAACCCTTTACGGGAACAAGAAGAGATATTTTTAAATTTGGAGGTATTAATTTAGAGAGTAGTGGGAGTTATTCTTTGTTCCCAGAAGATAATCCGAATGCATATTGTTCTGTATTATCGAGTAATCATACTGAAGTAACTTTTAGTCTTCCTTACTCTAATCCTTTAACAAGTTCAACAAAACTAAAATTGAGGTATGGGCTAGAGATAATGGATGTGGGTGAAATTAATGGGATAGAGCCTTACAATATGTTAGATGATTATGTAAGTCATCCCAATTATTATGAAGGAAGTTGTTCCTTCGAATATAATCAGGAACTTTATTTTTTTAATAGGTATGGAATTTACAAGTTTAATTTATTAGGTTTAAATTGGATTGAAGTAGAATCTAATATGCCTGAATTTAAATATGGTTTTAGTAATAATCATCAAAGTTATGCTTCAGTTTGTAATGATACGTTGTACTTTACATACGGAGATGTAATTCATACATACAATTTGATAAGTAAAACTTGGGATAGTATAACAAAAAAATTTAATAATTCTAGTATGTGTATGGTTCATGAAGGAGAAATGTATTTTGTTGAACGTGGTCCAAATGGTTATGAATTTAAGAAATATAATTTGACAACTAATGAAATTACTTCCTTAAGCCAACCATCTAAGTTAAATGCTAATATAACAGGAGACATATTTTATTATAGTAATGGAAAAATATTTATGGATTTGTTACAAGAAAATATCATGGTTTATGATATTGCTACCGATAACTGGGAAGATATTGGACATCCAAAAACTCCGTATTTATATTTTTATGCAAATAATTTATATGTTTATAAAAACAAACTTTACTTTACTGGAGGGTTAGGGAATGGAAGTCCTGAATATAATATGTACACTTATAATTTTGATACAAAAAGATGGACTGAAAAAACATGGATGCTTCAAAAATTAAGAAACCAAACAATTTTTGGTGTTGGTGATTACTTATATATCCTATTTGGAGGAGATTTATATGGTTATGAAAATCAAAAAATAATGAGGTATCATATTCCTACTGATCCATATTAGATGTAGAACAAAAAAACAAAAAGAGCTCCTTTTCGGGCTCTTTTTTGGTTATATCTATTTTTGTTTGTATTTTTGTTTAAATAAAAAACATTTACATTGAACAATATTAAGTCAGAATTTACGATTAAAGACCTTGAAAATTTCACTGGAATTAAGGCACACACGATTAGAATTTGGGAAAAAAGGTATAACATTTTAGAGCCAAATAGAACTGAATCGAACATTCGGTATTATGATATTAATAATCTGCAAAAGCTTTTAAACGTATCGCTTTTAAATTCAAATGGATTAAAAATATCTAAAATTGCTGAATTGCCCGAGTCTAAAATAAATGCTTCTGTTCGTGAATTGGTTTCCAAGAAAGGATTAGATACACAAGCATCAAATTCATTTAAACTTTCAATGTTGAATTTTGATGAAAACTTGTTCAATATTACGTATAATAACTTAATTGCTCAATCATCGCTTAGAGATGTTTTTAAAAATGTTTTTTTGCCATTTATGAATGACTTAGGGTTGTTGTGGCAAGTAAATTCAATTACGCCTGCACATGAGCACTTTATAACTAACTTAATATCTCAAAAAATTCATATTAATATTGAGCGTTTGCAGCTAGCATCGCCTACTAATTTTGACAAAGTATTTGTTTTATACTTGCCAATGAATGAAATACATGATTTAGGTTTGTTGTATTTGCATTATGAATTGCTATTGCACGGTTACCAGTCAATCTATTTGGGGCAAAGTGTTCCTGTGGCTAATTTAAACGATGTTCAAAAAGTATATGACAATATATGTTTTATTAGTTATTTAACCGTTGAGCCTTCTAGAATGTCAGTTTTGGAATACATTGAAACAGTTGATAATACTGTTTTAGTAGATACTAATAATGAACTTTGGTTGTTGGGTAGGAAACTAGCTGAAGTTAGTCCAGATTTTAATAAAACAAACATCTCGTTGTTTGAATCAATAGATTTTTTGTTAAAAAAATTGTAAAAAACACTGAACAAATTTGTTATTGTTTAGTAAATTTATATATTTGTTAAACAAATGAGACATATAATAATTATTGGTTCAGGATTTTCATCACTTTCATCTGCATGTCATTTGGCAAATGCAGGATACAAGGTTACAATCCTAGAGAAAAATTCCACTATAGGTGGAAGAGCTAGAAAGTTCGAAAAAGATGGTTTTAAATTTGATATGGGGCCAACCTGGTATTGGATGCCAGATGTTTTTGAGAAATTTTTCAAAGATTTTAAAAAAAAACCTTCAGATTACTATCAGCTTCAACGATTAACGCCAGCGTATCAAGTATACTTTGGTAAAGACAACGCTATTACAATTCCAGGCTCTTTAAATGAAATTTTCGATGTATTCGAAGAAGAAGAAGAAGGGAGTTCAAAGCATCTAGAGTCTTTTTTAAATTCAGCTAAATTTAATTATGAGGTAGCAATTAACGACTTAGTTTATAAACCAGGAGAATCTATTACAGAGTTGATTAATTTTACTACTTTGTCTAAAGCTAATCAGTTCTTCAGTTCAATAAGTTCTACTGTTCGCAAGAAAATCAAAAGTGAAAAGCTTCGGCAAATATTGGAATTTCCAGTGTTGTTTTTAGGAGCAAAACCAACAAATACACCAAGTTTTTATAGCTTTATGAATTATGCTGATTTTGGCTTAGGAACATGGCATCCAAAAGGTGGTATGTATGAGGTAGTAAAAGGATTTGTAAAACTTGCAGAAGATTTAGGTGTTGAAATTTTGACAAATCAAAATGTTGAAAAGATTGAAGTTGTTAACGGTAATGTAAAAGGAGTTGTTTCTAATGGTAATTTTATGAAAGCCGATATTGTAATAAGTGGAGCTGATTACCATCATACGGAAACATTATTGAATAAAAACTACAGAATGTATTCAGAACAATACTGGGAGAAAAAGACTTTCGCTCCTTCTGCTTTACTTTTTTATGTAGGTTTTAATAAAAAAATTAAGAATGTAGCACATCATACATTGTTTTTTGACACCAGTTTTGATGTTCATGCACAAGATATTTACGATAATCCAAAATGGCCAAAAGATCCACTTTTTTATGCAAGTTTTTCAAGTATAACAGATGCTAGTTTTGCTCCTGATTCTAAAGAAGCTGCAACTTTTTTAATTCCTTTGGCGCCAGGTTTAACAGATATTCCAGAGGTGAGAGAAGAATATTTCTTGAAAATTATGGAGCGTTTAGAAAATTTAACTGGACAAAATTTAAAAGATCAAGTGTTGTTTAAAGAATCGTATTGTGTGAATGATTTTGTAAATGATTATAATTCTTACAAAGGCAATGCCTATGGTTTGGCAAATACCTTATTTCAAACTGCTTTTTTAAGACCCAAAATTAAAAGTAAAAAGGTGAAGAATTTATTTTTTACAGGTCAATTAACTGTTCCTGGGCCTGGAGTTCCGCCCGCAATAATTTCTGGAAAAATTGTTTCAGATATGGTTATAAAAAATGCTAAATAATACTACTACTAACTAAAAAAATAACTTATGAAACAGCTATTTGATGAAACTTCATTTAAGTGCAGTAAAATTGTTACCAGAAAATATAGTACTTCTTTTTCTTTGGCGGTGTATATGTTATCACCCAAAATTAGAGAAGCTATTTATAGTATTTATGCTTTTGTTCGATTTGCGGATGAAATTGTGGATTCTTTTCATTCACACGAAAAAGAGGTTCTATTAAATGAGTTTGAAGCAGATTATTACAAAGCCTATAAAAACGATATTAGTTTAAATCCAATTTTAAATTGTTTTCAACATACTGTTAAAAAATACAATATTACAGACGATTTAATTCAATCGTTTTTAAAAAGCATGAAAGCGGATTTAAATAAAGAAACGTATAATACAGTTGAAGAATATAACCAGTATATTTATGGTTCTGCAGATGTTGTTGGTTTAATGTGCTTAAAAGTTTTTGTAGATGGAGATGATGAAAAGTATAATGAGTTAAAGTTTTCTGCAATGAAATTGGGTTCTGCTTTTCAAAAAGTTAATTTTTTACGCGATTTAAAAGATGATTACGAATTATTAAACCGTTCGTATTTTCCAGGTGTTAACTTAAAAGAGTTAAATCCTGAAGAAAAAGCAGAAATTATTGCAGATATTGAAGCCGATTTTAGTGAAGCGCTAATTGGAATAAAAAAACTGCCTTTAGAAGCAAAGTTTGGAGTTTATACAGCCTATGTTTATTATAAAAGGTTACTAAATAAACTTAGAGAAACGCCTTCTTCAGAAATTTTAAATACCCGAATTAGAGTTTCTAATCCGTTAAAAATAAGTTTATTAGCAAAGTCTTTTGTGGTATATAAATTAAATTTATTATAGTGAATTATTTTGGAATTGTTGTTTTTTTATTGCTGTCTTTAAGTGTGCAAACGCCTCTTGAAAATGTAAGAGATCAATTTCCCAATATAGAATCGTTGAGACAGGCAAATAAATTTTTAGATGCCTTAAAAAATGACAGTTCACCTGAAGCAGTTGGGTATATAGCTGCTATGATTTTAATGAAATCTCGTTATGAGAAGGGGCCGTTTACTAAATTAAAATTTTTTAAACAAGGAAAGAAAATTTTAGATAGAGATATTTCTAAGTATCCTAAAATTATAGAAATTAGGTATATACGTTTTTTAATGCAAAAACAAATTCCTAAATTTCTGGGATATAACAAAAATATTGAAGAAGATTTTAACGTTATTTGTAATAATTTAGAAGCTTCAAACTTAAAAAATAGTTTTAAAATTAAGATGCTTAATACAATGTTATTAGTTGATGATTTAAGTATAAATGAAGAATCTAAGATTAATAAAATACTGATTAAATTATGATATTTGCTTTAATTACAATAGCTACATTTTTGTTGATGGAATGTGTTACTTGGTTGACACATAAGTATGTTATGCACGGTTTTTTGTGGTATTTTCACGAAGATCATCACCAGCCACGATATCAAAACTGGTTTGAGCGAAACGATGTGTTTTTCGTAATTTTTGCAGTTCCTAGTATTGCGTTATTTTACTTTGGTGTAGAAAGAGGTATAAACTATTTATTTTTTATTGGTTTGGGGATAATGCTGTACGGGATTGCTTATTTTTTAGTGCACGATGTTTTAATTCATAAGCGTTTTAAGTGGTTTAATAAAACAACTAATAAGTATTTAATAGGTTTAAGAAAAGCGCATAAAGTTCATCATAAACATTTAGGAAAAGAACACGGTGAGTGTTTTGGTATGTTGTTTGTTCCGTTTAAGTATTTTAAAATATGACCGCTTTGTATTTTATAATTAACGTAGCATCTTTTTCAATTCCATTTTTGTATAGTTTTGAAAAGAAAATGCGATTTATTCAGTATTGGAAATCTGTGTTTTTAGCAATATCAATTGTTGCTATTCCATTTTTAATTTGGGATGTTTGGTTTACAAGTATGGGTGTTTGGGGTTTTAACCCAGCCTATTTATTAGGACCAACAATTGTTAATTTACCTTTTGAAGAAGTATTATTCTTTTTCTTTATACCATACGCAAGCATTTTTACACATTATGCATTGTTGTATTTTTTTCCAAATTTAGAATTGTCAAAAAATGTAACAAAAGGATTAACAATAAGCTTCATTATTTTTGCTATCATAATCGTAATTTTAAATTATGAAAAATGGTATACTTCTATAAATTTTTCGGTTTTTGCAGCACTTTTAATTTATGCATTAATTACTAAAGATACCATTTTAAAGTCGTTTTACATCACATTTTTGGTTGTTTTAATTCCGTTTTTTATTGTAAACGGACTATTAACAGGAAGTTTTATTGAAGATCAAGTTGTTTGGTATAACAATGCCGAGATTTTAGGAATTAGGTTGGGAACTGTTCCGGTTGAAGATGCTTTTTATGCTTTTAGTATGTTGTATGGAGCAACTGTTCTTATTGAAAAGTTTAAACCAATTTTTAATAAAAAGTAAATGACAAGCAAACAAGAAATTACTGTTTTTTGGTTTCGAAGAGACTTAAGATTACACGATAATACAGGGTTGTTTTATGCGTTAAATTCTAAATATCCTGTACTTCCAATTTTTATTTTTGATGAAGTAATTATAGATGAACTGCCAAAAGATGATGCTAGAGTAAATTTTATTCATCAAACTTTAAATAAAATAAATACAGATTTGGTAGAAAACAACTCTTCATTATATATTAAAAAAGGTGAAGTTAAAGCTGTATGGGAAGTGCTTTTAAATAAATTCAATATAAAAAAGGTATTTTTTAATAAAGATTATGAGCCGTATGCAATTAAAAGAGATGCAGAAATAGCTAATTTATGTATTAAAAATAATGTTGAAGTAAATTCCTATAAAGATCAAGTAATTTTTGAACCAGGCGAAGTTTTAAAAGCAGATGAAAATCCGTATACGGTTTACACGCCATATAAAAATAAATGGTGGAATTTATTTAACTCACAGAGTTTACGATTATTTCCTTCAGAAAATTATAAAGAAAATTTTGTAAAAACGAGTTGTGATTTTCCTTCATTAAAAGCTATTGGTTTTACAGAAAGTGCCATAAAAGTTAGGCAAATTAATAAAAATGCGATTTTAGATTATCAAAATTTTAGAGATCTTCCATTTGTAACTACTTCTAACAGTTCTGTATATTTACGTTTTGGGCTAATAAGTACTCGAAAGTTATTTAAATATGCACAAACTAAAAATCAAACGTATTGTAACGAGCTTATTTGGAGGGAGTTTTTTATGCAAATATTGTATCATTTTCCAAAAGTGATACAGGAGAATTTTAAGTCGAAATACAATGCTATTCCTTGGAGAAATAATGAAGACGAATTTAAATTGTGGTGCGAAGGTAAAACAGGTTACCCAATTGTAGATGCTGGTATGCGTGAGTTAAATCAAACAGGTTATATGCACAATCGAGTGAGAATGATAGTAGCAAGTTTTTTAAACAAGCATTTGTTAATTGATTGGCGTTGGGGAGAAGCTTATTTTGCTGAAAAATTGTTAGATTACGATTTAGCGGCAAATAACGGAAACTGGCAATGGGTTGCTGGAACAGGATGTGATTCTGCACCTTATTTTAGAGTTTTTAACCCAACAACACAGCAGCAAAAATTTGATCCAGATTTTAAATACATTAAAAAATGGAATTCAAATTATAAGAATATTCCTGAAATAGTTGAACATAAATTTGCCCGTTTACGCTACTTAGATGTTGTAAAAAGTTCATTAATGTAGTAGTTAAAGTTGCCTTTTAGCTATTTTTGAAATCATACCATTAAAAACAAACCAATGAAACGGTGTTACTGCATACCAATACAAACGTCCTGCAATTCCTTGAGGTCTAAAAGTAGCGGTTTGGTATAATATATCATTTTCAATTTTGAATTCTAACCAAGCTTCACCAGGAAGTTTCATTTCAGCATATAATAATAGTTTTTTTGCTTTTTTATTTGCGTAAATAACTCTCCAAAAATCTAAAGAATCTCCGTTATTTAATTTGGTTGGGTGTGTACGTCCACGTCTTAAGCCAATTCCGCCAAAAAGTTTATCCAAATAACCACGTAATTTCCATAAAAAAGTAGCGTAATACCAGCCGTTTTCTCCTCCAATAGACCATATTTTTTCTAAGCTAATAGTTGCATCTTCTACAGTCCGTTGTTCTTTATCTGTATAACAGCCATAGGTTGGTACATTGATATGTTTGTGTAAATCACTTTCTAAAGCACTGCTTATGAATGAGTCTTTCCAGCTGGAAACAATACTGTTTTGTTGAATTTTTACAAATGCATTTTTTACAGCTTCTCTATAAGAAATTGGTTGAATTTTTAATTGCTGATAGATGTTACTAGGTTGTCCAATAATTTCTACACCCATACTATTTACTAAAGAGGCTGCAAGTTTATGGGAAGTTGAAGTTACAAAATACAGCCAATATGATGAAAGTCTAGGAGTCATTAAAGGGATGGTTATTATGTATCTTTTTAAGCCTCTAATTTCCGCAAATTCTAAGAGCATTTGTTTATAAGTTAGTATTTCTGGTCCAAAAATATCAAAGGATTTATGGTATAATTGTTTTTTTCCGTTTGCTCTTTGTAAAAAAGTCAGTACATCTCTAATGGCAATTGGTTGTGTTTTGGTGTTCAGCCATTTTGGTGTTATCATAATTGGTAATTTCTCAACCAAATCTCTAATTATTTCAAAAGAAGAGCTACCAGAACCAACAATAATTCCTGCTTTAAAAGTTGTTAAAGCGTAATTATTAGACGCAAGTATGTTTTCAACATTTTTACGAGATAATAAATGTTTAGAAAGTTTTGTGTCATTTGTAATTCCGCTTAAATAAATTACTTGTTTTGTAGAAGTTGTTTCAATATAGTTTTTAAAATTTTGAGCACAATTTTCTTCTAGTGTATGAAATTCTGTTGAAGAATTTGACATTGAGTGAATTAAATAATAAGCGGTATCAATATCTTTTGGGATATTTTTAAAAGTATCGGGTTTTAAAAAATCAACTTCTGCAATACTAATATTAGGGTCGTTTACAAAGTTTTTAGGAGCTCTGTTTTTATCGCGTACAGTACAAATAATAGTATGTCCATCGTTTAATAGCAATGGTATTAGGCGTTTTCCAATGTAGCCTGTTGCTCCTGTAACTAGTGTTTTCATTAATTGTTAAGTTGAATAATAGTGTTTTATAATGATTTTTTTAACTTTTGTCATTCCTGCGTACGCAAGAATGACAGCTATTTTAGGGGTCTTTGGTATTCAAAACGTTCCTTTAAAGTTGGAATAGCATAACCATCTAATCCGTTTATAGTTGCAATATTTCCTTTGGATAAATTAAGAAAACCATCTTTTTGTATCAATTCATCTGTAATATATAATTCTTGAATTTCTCCAACAACAAGTTTCGTATTATTAGATTTTATATTATATTCTTCAACATATTTCATTGCAATTTGAATAGGGCAATCTTTCACAAAAGGTACAAAAAAATTATTTTTATAATCGGTTTCTAAATTGGTGACATTAAATTCTGAAATTTCACTTTTATATTTTGCCGATGTATGATGCGCATCCATTAAAATTTCTTTATGAATATGATTTATAGTATAAAAACCAGTTTCTTTAATATTTTCATACGTATTTCTAGGAACTGATGTTGGTCTTAAAATAAAACCTAATAATGGAGGCGAGGAGCCTAGATGAATTATTGAGCTAAAAATAGCAACATTTGTATTGTTTTTAGCTGATTTTGTTGCAATTAGATTGGCAGATTTATAACCTGCACAACTATTAATAAGGTTAATTTTATATAAATGATCTAATTGATTAATTGTATCAATGTTAAAATGAGTTATTATAAATTTTTAAAATTATTGATGTGAACTGCAGTTGCTTTTAAATCGAACATTAAATTATAAAGTCCAAAAAAGGTTCTGTTGATATAAATAAAATGTTTAGAGCCTCTGTTGCCATTCATTTTTTTAAGTTCTGTGTTTTTTGAATAACGCTCGCCTAATTCTGCAATTTGTGTAAAGAAATTTGCATCAGAAAAATCAAATACCTCTTTGTGAAATGGCTGCGTAAACAAACTTAACATATCGTGAAACATTGCTGTAAAAAAAGCTAACTCTTCTTTAGAATCATCTTCTCTTAAAATTTCTAATTCAAATAGTTTTTGTTTAAATAGTTCTGGGTTGTCTATGTTTTCTTTCTTTGCTAGCTCAAAATATGGAATATAAAAATCATTTGGAATGGTTTTCATACAGCCAAAATCTAAGGCAATTAAATTAGCTTCTTTAGAAATTAAAAAATTACCAGGATGCGGATCTGCATGTACTTTTTTTAACGTATGAATTTGATACATATAAAAATCCCAAAGAGCTTGTCCTAATTTATTAGATTTTTTAATATCTGTATTATGTGCTGTAAATTCAGATAAATGTTCGCCGTTCATCCAATCCATTGTAATAATTCTTTCTGAAGAGAGCTCTTCATAATATTTAGGAAAGTATAAGTTTGGGATGTGTTTGCAGGCTTCAGAAATTTCTTTACTTTGTTTAATTTCAATTAAATAATTGGTTTCTTCAATTAATTTATCTTCAACTTCTTTAAAATATTTATCAGAATCCTTCCCTTTAATATTAAACATACTTATAGCGATAGGTTTTACTAAAGTTAAATCGCTAGAAATACTATTAGCAATCCCAGGATATTGAATTTTTACAGCTAAATTTTTACCATTTTTTTCGGCTTTGTGTACTTGTCCAATGCTTGCAGCATTAACCGAGTTTGCATTAAATGTGTCAAAAATTTCATTTGGACTTTTGCCAAAATATTTTTTAAAAGTTTTTACAACCAATGGAGCAGATAACGGAGGAACAGAAAATTGAGCTAAAGAAAATTTTTCTACGTATGCTTGTGGTAAAACGCTTTTTTCCATACTCAACATTTGGGCAACTTTTAAGGCGCTACCTTTTAATTTTTTCAGTCCATCATAAATATCTTCTGCATTATTTTTGTTCAGTTTTTCTTTAGCTTCATCTTCAGTATTTACTAATTTATCTCCGTAATATTTTAGGTAATTCATACCAACTTTAGCACCAGTTTGTACTAGTTTAGAAGCTCTGTGGATTTTAGAAACCGGAATTGTATCAATAGTTTTTAACATTGTAAATTAGTTTATGTTCATTTTTTCTTTGTAGAGAAATTTACCCAAATCAATAATGCTCTTTAATGGTGTAGCGTTTATTAAATCGAAAGATGTATTGACAGATTTTTCAATAAAAATATCTGTTTTTTCGAAGGAAGCTGAAGTGTCATTCATCCAAAATTTTAGAGTAATTAGCAATTGAATCCAAGCAGTTTCTTTGATGCTTTTTTGTTGAATTTGAGCAATATTCTTTTGTTTTAAATCAATAGTTTCAATTTCAAGACTGTCTATATAATTTGTGAAGCTAGTTTTAAGGCTAGATAATACTTCTAATTTTTTTAAATCTAACTTGTCAGAATCTAATGTTGCTACAACATAACTTCTGTTGGCTGTTAAGTTTTCGAAAAATGTAAAATAAAAACTTAATAATTTATTGCGAGCATCAAAATTTTGGTACTCTTCACTTTTTTCTAAAATGTTAGTAGAGTTTTCAAAAAAAGTATTGAAAATTGCTTTTTCAATTGCTTCAAAAGATCCAAAATACTTGTAGAAGGTAGTTTCTTCAAATTTATTCTCTTTTGCGAACGCATAAACAGAGCTAGGTTTTTTATTGTGATCTAAAATATAACTCATATAATAGGTAATAATCTCTAGAGCATTTATTTCTTTCTTTTTAGACATATTTAATTTAATTTATTTGTTTAATGTAAATGTACATAAATTAAACAAAATGATCTATTTTATTTTCTAATAATTATGTTAAATCTTTATTAAATTATAATTTAAATTGATAGTTGATTGCTAAGGATTAGAATAAAATGTTTAGCTTTGTTTTAAATTAAATAAACAAAATGAGTGTTAAGGTAGCGATATCAAGAAAGGAACATTTTAATTCGGCTCACAGGTTACATAATAAAAATTGGTCTGATGAAAAGAATTTAAAAGTATTTGGTAAATGTAATAATCCAAATTTTCATGGTCATAATTACGAATTAGAAGTAAAGATAATTGGCACGGTAAATGAAGATACAGGCTATGTTATTGATACCAAACTGTTGTCAGATTTAATAAATGAGCACGTGCTTCACAAATTTGATCATAAAAATTTGAATCTAGATGTTGCAGCATTTAAAGATTTAAATCCAACTGCAGAAAATATTGCAATTGTTATTTTTAACATTTTGAGACCTCTTATTGAGGAAAATTACGAACTAAAAATTAAATTATATGAAACACCAAGAAACTTTGTTGAATTCCCCCACTAATGGAACAAAACTAAATGGTTATACTTTTGATGAAATAGGAGATGATCATTTATATACAGGGATTGAAACACCTTTAACAGAAAATGCGTTTGATATTTCTGATGAAGAAAAAAAGGATAAGATCGCAATTTTATTTTCGCAGATAATGGAAGTAATGGGCTTAGATTTAAGAGATGATTCTTTAAAAGGAACGCCTAAGAGAGTTGCAAAAATGTATATTGAAGAAATATTTTCAGGACTTAATCCTGCCAATAAACCTAAAATAGCATTGTTTGAAAATAAATATAAGTACAATCAAATGTTGGTTGAAAAGAATATTCAATTTTATTCAAATTGCGAACATCATTTTGTGCCTATTTTTGGTAAAGTTCATGTAGCTTACGTTTCCTCAGGAAAAGTAATTGGGCTTTCAAAAATTAATAGAATTGTGCAATATTTTGCGAATAGACCACAAGTGCAAGAACGTTTAACAAATCAAATTGCAATGGAACTTTCTGATGTTTTAGACACAAAAGATATTGCAGTTATAGTAGATGCAAAACATTTATGTGTGGCTTCAAGAGGGATTAAAGATGATTCTTCTGCTACCGTTACAAGTTATTATGGAGGAGTATTTAATGCCCCTGAAAAAATTGTTGAACTTCAAAATTATTTAAAATTATAGGTATGGAATTAATTGAAAAAGCGTTAGAATTTGAACAGCGCAAACTTTCATTAAAATCTACAAACGATAGAATTATTGCCGCCAAAAAAGTAAAAACAATGATTTTAGAAATTAATGAAGTTTATAAAAAAACAAAAAACCCTGAATTAATGGATATTATGAAGCGTTTAACAGTGATTAAACAAAAAGTTGAAAAACGTTTAAAATATTAAATGTTATTATGAATACAATTTTAATAATTGGAGGGAGTAAAGGCATAGGTAAGGCAATTGCTATTGCATTGTTAAATACCTGTAAAGTAATTAACATTAGTAGGTCTCAACCTGAATTTTCGCATCAAAATTTAACACATTATTCTTGCGATATTTTAAATGATGAATTACCAAATGTTGGTAGTGTAGATTCGCTTATTTATTGTCCAGGTAGCATAAATTTAAAACCCTTTGAACGCTTAAAGATAGCAGATTTTAAAACGGATTATGAAATTAACTTTATTGGTGCGGTAAAAGCAATTCAAAAATATATGCCAAATTTAAAGGAAGCAGACAAAGCAAGTATCTTATTATTTAGTACGGTTGCCTCTAAATTAGGAATGCCTTTTCACGCAAGTGTTGCTAGTGTAAAATCTGCAATTGAAGGTTTGGTAAAATCGTTAGCGGCTGAGTATGCTCCAAAAATTAGAATAAATGCAATTGCGCCAACTGTTACAGATACAGCTTTGGCTTCAAAATTATTAAGAAACGATCGGCAAAAAGAACAAATGATTGAAAGACATCCATTAAAAAAATATTTGAATCCTGAAGAGGTTGCGGCAATGGCTACATTTTTAATTTCAGAGAAATCAGCGTCAATGTCTGGACAAATATTTGAAATGGATTGTGGAATCACTACATTTAAAAACTAATCATAAAAATAAAACAAATAAAACGAATGAAAATAGCAGGTTTAATAACAAGTATAATACTTTCAGTATTTTTTATAAAAGAAACAAATTCAGAAAAAATGAATAAAACTCAGCAGTCTTCTTTATACGATATTTCAATTAATAGTATTTCAGGAGAGCCAATAGATTTAAAAGATTTTAAAGGGAAAAAGATATTATTTGTAAATACTGCCTCAGAATGCGGTTTTACAGGACAGTATGAAGGTTTGGAAAAACTGTACAAAACCTATAAAGATAAATTAGTAGTTATTGGACTTCCTTGTAATCAATTTGGGGGACAAGAACCAGGAACACTTACCGAAATTAAATCTTTTTGTGAGGTTAATTACGGAGTAACATTTTTAATGACAGAAAAGGTTGATGTTAAGGGAGATAACCAACATCCATTATACACATGGTTAACTAATAAAGAGTTAAATGGTGTGAAAAGTTCTTCAGTAAAATGGAATTTTCAAAAATATTTGATTGATGAAAGTGGAAATTATATCGATTTTTATTATTCATTAACAAAACCAATGAGCTCAAAAATAATAAACCATTTAAAATAAATTGAGTACACAGTTGCAATACATATTGCTATTTTTAATACTAAACTTTGGTGCTTTAGCTATTGGAAGTTATTTAATGAATAACGGCCCGCAAACTGCTTGGTATTTAAATTTAAATAAAGCACCCTGGACACCGCCAGGTTGGGTTTTTGGCGTTGCTTGGACAAGTATAATGGTTTGTTTTTCAATATACTTATCGTATTTGGTAAACATAAAAGAAGCGAATGCATTTTGGGTATTGTTTATAATACAATTTTTTCTAAATATATCCTGGAACTTTATATTCTTTAATCAGCACGCCATAGGTTTTGCTTTGGTTGTAATAATTTTGCTTACTATAATAGTTGGGTATTATTTATTCAATTTTCTTTTTGAAATGAGTTATAAATCCATACTAATTGTACCTTATTTTATATGGTTACTAATTGCCACTAGTTTAAATGCATATACCTATTTAAAAAATTAATGCTTTAAAGATCGAGTATGTTAAAAAGTTTATCGTATAACTAAATGTTTAATGGTGAACTGTAAAAAAATAAATATAAATACATGAAATTTTCATCAAAAGGAATTGTTTACCGTTTATCGTCAAAACAAAAATTACCAATAACTGCAGATGTAGCTTGGGAGTTTTTGTCAAGTCCAAAAAATTTAAAAACAATTACACCAGATTATATGAGTTTTGATATATTATCTGGTTCAGACAAACCTATGTTTGCCGGGCAAATAATTCAATACATTGTGACACCAGTTTTAGGAATTAAAACAAATTGGGTTACAGAAATTACACACGTAGTAGATAAACATTATTTTGTTGATGAACAACGTTTTGGTCCTTATTCACTTTGGCATCATAAACATTTTATTAAAGAAATTGAGGGTGGTGTAGAAATGGAAGATATTATAGATTATAAAGTTCCTTTTGGTTTTTTTGGGAGGTTAATACATCCAATTTTAGTGAAACCAAAACTAACTGAAATTTTTAATTACAGAACCAAAAAATTAATAGAACTTTTTGGTCAATACAAAACATAAACAATGTTAATTTTAAAATATTTAATAGTTATGTCTTTAATAATAAATACAAATCATACTATATTTAATTTCACGAAAAATAGTAAATTATATAATTGGACTATTGTGAATGATGTTGTTATGGGTGGAAGATCTACAAGTACAATTAGTTTAAACGCTGAAGGAAATGCTGTTTTTAAAGGAGAGGTTTCTTTAGAAAATAATGGTGGATTTTCTTCATTAAGACATCGTTTTGATAAATTAGATATTTCTAAATTTAAAACAATTAAAATTCGTTTAAAAGGAGATGGTAAAAAATATCAATTTAGAATTAAACCGTCTAGATTTAATCAATATTCTTATGTATATCATTTTATAACCAATACCGAGTGGCAAATTATTGAAATAAGTTTAGCAGATTTTATACCTACTTTTAGAGGTAACGTGTTAGACCTGCCAAATTTTTCTGGGAAAGAGTTAGAAGAAATAGGTTTCTTAATAGGAAATAAAAAGCAAGAAAAGTTTCAACTTACTATAGATACTATTGTTTTAGAGTAATTAAAGCTTAATTATAATGAGCCAAAATACTACAATTTTTGACACAACAAAAGAGTTAGAAAAATTTCAAAACATAACTATACGCCCAATAATTAAATCTTTAAACGATTTGCTATTTAACTACTTTCAGAATTATACAAGTTTAAAAAGGTTTAATTTTGCTACTGCAACTGCTATACAAAAAGATAAATTTATTACAACAGCTTTTCTAAAAGATAATCAATTAAAAAATGAAATTAAAGGAATTGTAATTGGTCATTTTTCAATAGAAGAGTATACTTTTTATAAAAAATCTACAAAACAGCTAAATAAAAGAATTTTAGGTATTGTTAAGCAACGTATCTTAAGTTTTTAAAATGCTTTTTGAATATTTAATAATTGAAAAAAGTTTGTGTTTTTCTTTGAATTCCCTACAGTTTTAGAAGACTATTTAGTATTAAATATTTGTTAATTTTGTTACATAGAATTATTTATCTGGCGCACCAAATTGGTTAACCACCTAATTTTTAATGTTTAAAAATAATTAATTAAAACGATTATAAATAATCAATGCCTCATATTTACTGATATATATCATCATAACTTTTACATTATAGCTCTAATTTTACATCGTAAAAATGAATTGTAGAATTATATAGTTTGCAACTTATTTCCATTTTAGTTATGGGTTTCGCAAATTATTAAGTGTAAATATAAAGTATGATGAAACCAGAAAACAAAAAATTAATTTGTGATGCTAATGAGGCCGTTGCGAGAGTAGCTCACAAAACAAATGAAGTATGTGCAATTTATCCAATTACTCCAGCTTCTCCCATGGGAGAACATGTGGACGTTTATAGTGCTAAAGGACAACAAAATATTTGGGGAGATGTTCCAAGAATTATTGAAATGCAAAGTGAAGCAGGAGCTGCAGGTACTGTTCACGGTTCGCTTCAAGGAGGTGCGTTAACTACAACATTTACTGCATCACAAGGGTTGCTTTTAATGCTTCCAAATATGTATAAAATGGCAGGTGAGTTATTGCCAACAGTAATTCATGTGGCCGCAAGAACATTAGCAACACACGCATTATCAATTTTTGGAGACCATTCAGATGTTATGTCTGCTCGTCAAACAGGTTTTTCAATGTTATTTGGAGGTTCTGTTCAAGAAGCTCACGATTTTGCTTTAATATCTCAAGTTGTAGCTTTAAAAAGTAAAGTTCCAATGATGAATATTTTTGACGGATTTAGAACTTCTCACGAAATTTCTAAAATTGATGAAATTTCAGATGATGTAATTAAAGCAATGATGCCTGAGGAGGCAATAATGAAGCATAAGAAAAACTCATTAGATCCAGATAATCCAGTAATTAGAGGTACTGCTCAAAACCCTGATGTGTTTTTCCAAGCACGTGAGGCCGCTAATTCATACTATGAAAAAGTTCCTGGAATAGTACAAGATACTATGGATGAATTTTATGAACATACAGGAAGAAAATATAGCTTATTTTACTATGTAGGGCATCCTGAAGCTGAAAAAGTAGTAGTTGTTATGGGGTCTGGACAAGGTCCTGTAATGGAAACTATTGATACTTTAGTAGAACAAGGAGAAAAAGTTGGAGCATTATTTGTACGTTTATACCGTCCATTCTCAGTATCTAACTTTATTGAGCAAATGCCAAAATCAGTTAAAAAGGTAGTTGTTTTAGATAGAACAAAAGAACCAGGAAGTACTGGAGAACCTTTATATTTAGATGTAGTTACTTCTTATGTTGAAATGGGAGAAAATATGCCAACTATTACAGGTGGTCGTTATGGTCTTTCTTCAAAAGAATTTACACCAGCTATGGTAAAAGGAATTTTTGATGAGTTAGATAATAATTCACCTAAAAACCATTTTACAATTGGTATTAATGATGATGTTACTCATACAAGTTTATCTTACAAACCAACTTTTCAAACTAAAAAATCTACATTTAATTGTATGTTTTACGGTTTAGGTTCCGATGGAACTGTAGGAGCTAATAAAAACTCCATTAAAATTATTGGAGAAACAACTGATAATTTTGTACAAGGTTATTTTGTTTATGATTCTAAAAAGGCAGGTGCGCAAACAGTTTCACATTTACGTTTTGGACCAGACCCAATTTATTCTACTTACCTAATTAATACAGCAAACTTTATTGCATGTCATCAATTTAGTTTTATTCATAAATACGATGTGTTAGGTCATATTAAAGAAGGTGGAACGTTCTTATTAAACTCTCCATATTCTAAATATAAAGTTTGGACAGAGTTACCAAGTGTAATGCAAAAAAAGATAATAGATAATAATATCGATTTTTATGTTATTGATGCTACAAAAGTAGCTCAAGAAGCTAATTTAGGTAAACGCACAAATACGGTTTTACAAACGTGTTTCTTTGCAATCTCTGGTGTGCTTCCAAAAGATGAAGCAATTAAGAAAATTAAAGAAGCAATTGTAAAATCATACTCTAAAAAAGGTGATGCAGTTGTACAAATGAACTTTAATGCTGTTGATAAATCTTTAGAAAACTTAGAAAAAGTTGAATATCCTCGTCATACAACAAACGAAGACGCATTATTGCCTATGATGACTGAAGATGCAGACGACTTCGTAAAAGAAATTTTAGGAACAATATTGGCAGGTAAAGGAGATTCACTTCCAGTAAGTGCATTTACAGCAGATGGAACGTTTCCAACAGGTACTACTCAGTATGAAAAACGTGGAATTGCAGATGCTGTTCCAACTTGGGATGATGCAGATCTTTGTACACAATGTAACAAATGTGTTAATATTTGTCCGCACGCTGCAATTAGAGCAAAAGTAGTTTCAAATGAATTATTAGAAAATGCTCCTGAAGGATTAAAACACGTACCAGCAAAAGGTAGACCTTTCAATAAAGAAACTGAAAGTTATGTTTTACAAGTTTCACCTCAAGACTGTACAGGTTGTGACCTTTGTGTTGCCGTTTGTCCAGCCGAAAGTAAAGAGCTTGAAGGTGTGTTTGCAATTAACTTACATAAAAAGTTAGAAGTAGAAAAAGTAGAAGATGCAAACTGGGATTACTTTATTGATTTACCTGATTATGATAGAAAAAAATTAGCTACTTCAACGGTTAAAGGATCTCAATTCTTACAGCCATTATTTGAGTTCTCAGGAGCTTGTTCTGGTTGTGGAGAAACACCTTATATTAAATTAATAACTCAATTGTATGGCGATAGTATTATGATTGCCAATGCAACCGGATGTTCTTCAATTTATGGAGGTAACTTACCAACAACTCCTTATACAACTAATAAAGATGGTAGAGGGCCAGCTTGGGCAAATTCATTATTTGAAGACAATGCCGAATTTGGTTTAGGAATGAAATTAGCATTAGCTAAAAAACAAGAAATTTCTATTAACTTATTAAAAGGTTTAGAAGATAAAATTGGTAGTATTTTGGTAAATCAAATTATTGATAATCCAGAAAATAATGAAGCTTTAAAAGAACAAAAGTTAAATGATATTGCCGAATTAAATGGAATTTTAGATACCATAGATACTTACGATGCTAAAAAACTAAGAAACCTTACAGAATACTTACGTAGAAAAGATGTTTGGATTTTTGGTGGAGACGGTTGGGCTTATGACATCGGTTACGGTGGTGTAGATCACGTATTAGCATCAGGTGAAAACATCAATATTTTAGTAATGGATACTGAAATTTATTCAAATACTGGTGGACAAGCTTCAAAAGCAACACAAATTGGAGCAAGTGCTAAGTTTGCAATGAATGGAAAATCAAGTAATAAGAAAAGTTTAGCCTTACAAGCAGTTTCTTATGGAAATGTATATGTTGCTCAAATTGCAATTGGAGCAAAAGATATGCAAACCTTAAAAGCAATTGAAGAAGCAGCAGCTTATCCAGGACCTTCTATTATTATTGCTTACTCACATTGTGGAGATCACGGTTATGACTTAAAACATGGTGCTGAACATCAAGAAAAAGCTATTGAAACAGGTTACTGGCCATTATTTAGATTTAACCCTTTAGCAACTAAAGGAAAGAGATTTAAATTAGATTCCAAAGCACCTTCTGCTCCATTAGAAGAGTTTATGTATTCAGAAACTCGATTTACAAGAGTTGTTAAGGATGATGCAGAACGAGGAGCAATGTTGTTGAAAAAAGCCCAAGAACAAGTAGATATTCAATGGGAGCGATTAGAGCTTTATAAAAATTTATAAACCAAACTAATTATCAAGTGCTAGGTATCTCGTATACCTGGCACTTTTTTTATAAACCAATTAAAGATAGTAATATGAAATCAAGATCATCCGCTTTTTTTAATGAAGCAACAAAAAACTTACAATTAGCAAAAAACGAATTGTTCAAACCTTCTGAAGATACTGTAACGTATTCAATTTGTAAAAGTGCACAATTTGCAATTGAAAACTATCTGAAAGGTTTTTTAATTAAAAACGAAGTTGAAGTAGCTCAAAAAGAAACTATTGCTACATTGTACAATAAATGTGTTTTAATTGATGAAAACTTTAAAAACATTGATATAAATGCAATCGGATGTAAAGACCATGCAATTGATTCTAGGTATTGTTCAGAAATAAATTCTGTAAGTGCTTGTTTTGATACTGCAGATAGTATTGATACCTATCTAAGAAAAATTAGCGTCTTATAAAATCACATTTTTTTTGGCTAAAAAAAAAGTTAGAGTACCTTTGTCGAAATTATTTTGACAAATGAACTATATTTTATACGACGGTTCTGTGCGTAATGCATTACTGCCTTTTACCTATACAAAGCCTGTTGCGGATTTACGTATAGGGATTCTTACTATTCGTCAAAAATGGGAAAAGCACTTATGTTTTACCACAACTACACTAACCGAAGAATATTTAGAAGAAAAGTATCCAATGGTTGAAATGGCCAAGAATGTTATGATAAACGCCTCATTCTTACCTACAAACGCATTGGTTGAAATTATAAGAGAACTGAAAGATAATCAGGCAGTTTATAAAAATAATGAAGTAATTGCTTTTTTTACTGCCGAAAATCAAGAGGAAGTTAATTTTGATGAGTACGAGCAAATAGATTTTAAAGACGAGGTTCTGCAAATAACCAACACTTGGGATTTATTTTCGTTAAATGATGCTGCTATTAGATTGGATTTTGATTTAATAACAGATGGAAGAGCTTCACAACCAATACCAGAAGGTGTTAATTATCTTAATAAAGAAGATATTTTTATTGAAGAAGGTGCAGAAGTATTGTTTTCAACTTTAAACGCAAGTACGGGGCCAATTTATATTGGTAAAGATGCCTTAATTATGGAAGGTAGTGCTATTAGAGGTCCTTTTAGTTTGGGTAACGAAAGTGTTGTTAAAATGGGAGCTACAATATATGGAGCTACAACAATAGGTCCAAATTGTACAGTTGGTGGTGAAATTAAGAATAGTATTTTAATGGCATATTCCAATAAAGGTCACGAAGGTTATTTAGGGAATTCAGTAATTGGTGAATGGTGTAATTTGGGGGCAGGAACTAACAATTCTAATCTAAAAAATAATTATGCTGAGGTTAGGTTATGGAGTTACGAAACAGAGAGATTTGCTAAAACAGGATTGCAATTTTGTGGGTTAATGATGGGTGATCATTCAAAATGTGCAGTATCAACAATTTTTAACACAGGAACGGTAGTTGGTGTAAGTTCAAATATATATGGAAGTAATTTTCCAAGAAACTTTATTCCTTCATTTAGTTGGGGTGGTGCGGCAGGTTTTTCTGAATATCAAACTTCTAAAGCAATAGGAACTGCATCATTGGTTTTTCAGCGTAAAGGATTGGAGTTTGATGCACAGCAACAACGGATTTTACAGCATATTTTTGAAGAAACTTCAAAGTATAGAAATTTTAAGTAGCTTTATTTGTGTTTCTACAAAACTACTTTTTTGAAGTGCTTTTACTTTTGTATAGTGATTTAAAGCTGGTAGTTACCTTTTCTTAGCAGATTCAACCAGCTCTAATTTATTAATAGTTGTTTTAGTTGTAAAAACACCATAATTAATAAATGCATTGTTTTTTTCAATCTTCTCAATGGTACCACAAGCATTACTGTCGATTAATCGAACTTTGTCGTTTACTTTAAAAGTATAGTCTGCTTTTTGTTTTGCAACTTTTTTAGCTTCTGTTTTCTTTTGTTCTCTAACTTTAATTACTTCAACCAACACTTCTTTTTCAGTTGTAATTAATTTTTTTTCTTCGGTTTTTTGTTCAACTTTTACTTGCTTTTTTTGAGCTTTTGTTTTTGGTTTTGGCGGGTTTTTTTTAAGATGTTTTGTTTTTTCAGAAGTCACCCAATTGTTAAAAGCTAAGTTTAGCTCTTTTTTATTATTGGTTTGTAAGTATTTGTTTAGTAGTTCATTAATTTTTCTTCCATAAGCCAGCATTTTCTGATTGCTGTCGTAAAGTGTCTGAAAACTTTCTAGTTTTTCTTGAATTTTTTCTTGTTTTTCAGTTAAAAATCCAGTTTTTTCAGCAGCAATATTTTTTTCTTTTTCTAAACTTTCTGAAGTTTTTTGAAGAATATTACGTTCTTTCTGAAGTTTAGAAATTGTTTTATCTAAGCGTACTTTTTCTCCTTCAACTCGTTTTTTTGCCTTGTTAATTAAACTAAAAGGAATTCCGTTTTTTTGAGCAACTTCAAAAGTAAAAGAACTACCAGCTTGTCCTATAAATAACTTAAAAAGAGGCTCTAAGGTTTTTTCGTTAAATTGCATATTCGCATTTGCAACATTTTCTAATTCGTTTGCTAATACTTTTAAGTTAGAGTAATGTGTTGTAATAATTCCATAAGCGTTTTTATTATAAAATTCTTCTAAAAAAATTTCTGCCAAAGCACCACCTAATTCTGGATCACTTCCAGTTCCAAATTCATCAATTAAAAACAATGTGTTCTCATTACATCTTCTTAAAAAGCTGCGCATATTTTTTAAACGATAGCTATATGTACTTAATTGATTTTCAATAGATTGATTATCTCCGATATCTGTTAAAACTTTGTCGAAAAAATAAGTAGAGGAACGTTCATGTACTGGAATTAAAATGCCGCTTTGTAGCATAACTTGTAACAAACCTATGGTTTTTAAGGTAATACTTTTACCTCCAGCATTTGGTCCAGAAATAACAATAATTTGTTGTTTATTGTTTAGTTCTAAGGTTTGTGGAATTGTTTTTAAGTGCTTTTCGTTATTTTTTAATAATAGAATTGGATGGTAAGCATCTCTTAAAAATACCTTTTTTTCAGCTGTAATTTTTGGTAAACACGCTTCAATTTTTTTAGCATATTTAGCTTTAGCACCTATTACATCTAACTTAATTAAAAAATCTTGGTAGGCAATTAAATCAGGAACAAATACTCTTATTTTATTTGTTAATTCTTTTAAAATACGAACAATTTCTTGATGTTCTTCGTAGGCGAGATTTTGTAATTCTCTGCTAAATTGCAATGTTGCTTCTGGAGCAATATAAACAATACTTCCAGTTTTTGAGCTCCCTAGAAGGCTTCCTTTTACCTTTCTTCTATACATTGCCTGTACTGCTAAAACACGCTGATTGTCAACAACGGATTCTCTAATTTCATCCAAATACCCAGAGCTACTATACTGGCTTAATGCCTTGGTAAAACTTGAACCGATTTTTGAACGTACAGCGTTAATTTCAGTTCTAATTTGTTTTAAAAGAACCGATGCATTTTCATTTACTTCAGCAAAAGAAGTAATGATTGAATTAATATTTTCAGTTATAAGTTTCTGATAATCAACTTCTTCGGAAAAATTATATAGTGAAGGGTAAATTGTTTTTAATTTCTTTAAAAACTTTAAAAGTTCAAAAATTGTAGTTACGTTATTAGAAATTTTTAAAAATGAAGCAGGTTCTAAATAACTATTTTCTATATTTAATAAATGAATTTCTTTTTGAATATCATCAAAATAATGATTAGGTAGTCGGTTATCATTCTCATAAGAAGAAAGATATTCATTAACTAAATTCAATTCTGTAATTAGCGTTTCTTTTGTGTTAAAGGGTCTAATTTTTAAAGCGCTATTTTTTCCTAATTCAGAAATACAATTTTCACTTACCGATGTTAAAATGGTAAAGAATTCTAAATCTATTAATGTTTTTTCTGAAATGTTACTCATAAAAAGTGCTACTTTTGACACGGATTACAAAAGTATAAATTTAACGTGAATACAAGTAATGAAAATTGAAATAGCTACTAGTTGGAGAAAAATACTAGACTCTGAGTTTAAAAAGCCTTATTTTGAGGAGCTTACAACGTTTGTGAAACAAGAATATGAAACTAATTTATGTTTTCCTCCTGAGAATAAGCTATTTGAGGCTTTTAATTTATGTGCTTTAGATGATTTAAAAGTTGTAATTATAGGTCAAGACCCTTATCATGATGTTGGGCAAGCACATGGACTTTGTTTTTCTGTTAATGATGGTGTTAAACACCCGCCTTCTCTTATAAATATTTTTAAAGAGATTGAAACCGATTTAAATATTCCATATCCAAAGAGTGGAAACCTAGAACGTTGGGCTAGGCAAGGTGTACTTTTATTAAATGCAACTTTAACTGTAAGAGCTCATAATGCAGGATCGCATCAAAAAAAAGGTTGGGAGCAATTTACAGATGCAGTAATTTCTAAAATTTCTGAAGAACAAGAACACGTTGTTTTTTTACTTTGGGGCGGCTTTGCTAAAAAGAAAGGTTTAAAAATTGATACTGCAAAGCATTGTGTTTTAACCAGCGGGCATCCTTCGCCTTTAAGTGCAAATAGAGGGTATTGGTTTGGTAATAAACACTTTAGTAGTGTAAATAAGTATTTGCAAGAAAACAATTTACCTAAAATTAATTGGTGATTTATATCATATGTATTATTTGTGATATTTGTTACTTTTATTTAAAATTAAATCAATTCAAATGAAAAAAAATATAAAAATTATTACTCTAGTTATCAGTGTTTTATTGTTATTTTCTTGTAAGGAGAAAAGTAATTATTCTAAAATTGATACACCACAAACTGCTTCAAAAAGTACTGTTCATAAAATTGTAGTTGACGAATTTATTGGAGGCGGAACTTACGCTTATTTAAAAGTTACCGAAAACAATGAAAGTTATTGGATGGCAATACCAAATATAGATGTTAAAAAGGGAGGTACTTACTATTATGATGGGGGTATGATGATGAAGGATTTTAAAAGTGAGCAATTAAATAAAGTGTTTGATGAGATTATTTTTGTTGAAGGAATAAGACTAACTGAAGAACCTGCAACTACAAAACAGAATGCCAGTCATAATCATACTAATACAGCAGAAGCTGCTGTTGAAGAAGTTGTGAAAATTAAAAAAGCGAAGAACGGAGTTTCTATAAATGAATTACTTTCTAGTAGAAAAGAATTTGTAGATAAAGAAGTTATATTAAGAGGAAAAGTTGTAAAAGTAAATAATGGAATAATGAAGAAGAATTGGGTGCATATTGCAGATGGTACACAATTTGAAGACAAAAAAAGTATTACTGTTACAACTCAAGAAATTATTAAAGTAGGTGATATTGTTACTTTTAAAGGTAAAGTTACTTTAGAAAAAGACTTTGGTTACGGTTATGTTTATGATATTTTATTGGAAGAAGGCGTATTAATAAAATAGTAAATATATAAAATAAAAAAAAGCGCTAAAAGCGCTTTTTTTATTAACTAACTCAATTTATACAATGAAAACAAAGCTAACCACTTCTTTGCTTCATTTACTTAATTGCAATACTTATGCCAAAAAATAATTACTATTGTTAATAAAAAGTTAAGGTAAACTTTTACGTGTAATTTTCATTATTAATATTGAAGTGTTAGCGTTTTATTTATATCTATTAGGTAAGGAAATTGAAATTAAATTATTCTTTTGATAAAAAAATAACGAAATATTTAGCAATTATATTTTTTGTAAATTTTGTTTTAAATTTTGAGTTAGTAAAGCCAATTTTAAATAATATATTGAATTCATGTGAATAGAGAATCTCAAATAATGAATTTTATTTGTTGTTACTGAAGAAAATGATTTTCTTATGATAAGTAATTAGTTTAATTCTTTTTTGAAAAAACTTTATAAAAAATACGCTAATATTTAGAGCTTTTAAAATGAACCATTAAAATTCTGAAACTAGAATTCTAATATTGCTGGCGAAAAGTATAAATGTCTGTTGTTAATAGTAGTGTTAAAATTAATAATTATTACTTTAAAATAAAAGTTAGGTAAAATAAAAAACCAAAGGTTGTTAATCGCCTTTGGTTTTATTAAATAAATTAAGTTATATACTTTACTCTAAATGTTTTTGAGCTTTATAAGAAGATCTAACTAAGGCGCTACTTTCTACATGTCTAAAGCCCATTTTTAATGCAATTTTCTTATATGTATCAAATTGTTCTGGAGTTATAAATTCTTTAACGGGTAAGTGTTTTTTACTAGGTTGCAAATATTGTCCTATGGTTAAAATATCAACTTTAGCATTTGCTAAATCTTGCATAGTTTCAATAACTTCAGCCTCAGTTTCACCTAGGCCTAGCATAATACCAGATTTAGTTCTGCGTTGCCCTTGGTCTTTCATATACTTTAAAACTTCTAAACTTCGGTCGTATTTAGCTTGAATCCTTACCTCCCGAGTTAAACGTCTTACGGTTTCTAAGTTGTGAGAAATTACTTCAGGAGCAACAGCTAAAATTCGATCAACATTAGTCGTATTTCCTTGAAAATCGGGAATTAGAGTTTCTAAAGTTGTGTTTGGGTTTGCTCTTCTAATTGCATTTACAGTTTCAGCCCAAATAATAGAACCACCATCTTTTATATCATCTCTATCTACTGAGGTAATAACAGCGTGTTTAATGTTCATTAGTTTAATAGAGTGTGCTACTTTTTCTGGTTCTTCCCAATCTACGGTTTCAGGTCTTCCAGTTTTAACTCCACAAAAACCACAGGAACGTGTACAAATATTTCCTAAAATCATAAAAGTTGCAGTACCTTCTGTCCAGCATTCTCCCATATTTGGGCAACTTCCACTTGTACAAATAGTGTTTAACTTGTACTTGTCAACTACACTTCTTAATTCTGTATATTTTTTTCCAACAGGTAGTTTTACGCGTAACCATTTTGGTTTTTGTATTTTCTTATCTGTTTGTATTGTTGTTTCTTCGCTCATTTCATTCAAAATTGAATGCAAAAATACAAAGAATTTATAAACTGAATAAATACCAAATGCTAAATCCTAATAAAAACAAAATTCCAAACCAGCTTAGAAGTTTTAGTGGGGTAGAAGGTCTCCATTGTTTTGGTGTGTGTTTTCCAGATATCAAAAGGAAATTTATGATAGCATAAAAAGGGGCTGTTAAAAAGGAGAGTATTGTGGCGATTTTAATTAAAACACCCATTTCAGACATAAAAAATAGTAAAATGGTGATAGTTCCTATGGCTAAAAAACTGATCCAAAACCAATACATGTTTTTATAAGATTTATTTGTGAGTAAATCAAAAGTCTTTGTCATTGCTCTTGGTGAAGCATCTAATGTTGTTAATGTTGTGCTAAACATTGTTGTAAATGCGGCTGCGGCAATAAAAATATACATTCCAGATCCTAAGTTTTTAGTATATAATTCAATAAGTTGTTGTGAAAATTGAACAGCACTACTGCTAAAAGTTTCGTTAGAATTAAACATAATTAAGGCTCCTAAAGAAACAAAAAAAGTTCCTAAAAATAAGGTTCCTGCAAAGCCAATATTAAAGTCGAAGATTGCTTGTTTTGTGTTGAATTTAATAGTTTTGTCTTTTTGTTTTTCTATTGCCCATAGAGATTGCCAAATTGAAACATCTAGTGGTGCTGGCATCCATCCTAAAAATGCAATTAAAAAACCTACTTCTATGCTTCCTTTTGGTAATATTTGAGTAAAGTTTACGGTTGTATTTGTATTAAAATAGGCAATAGTTAGAGCTACTAAGGTACTTATTGTTAGTGTTATAATAATAAGTTTCATTAAGTTGTCCAATAATTTATACTTTCCTATTATTAGAAGTAAAAAACAAATTAGTGTAATAATAATACTCCAAATAACAGGGTTTGTAGTGATTCCAAACAAATTTGCAGCTAATCCAGCAGTAACAATAGTAACTGCTGCCTGTATGGTAAACATTGTGGCAAAATTTAGAATAAAATAGGTTGTTAAAACTCCTTTTCCTAATTTTTTATAGCCATCTAATAAGCTTTCTCCAGTTGCGGTTGCATACCTTGGTCCAAATTGAAAAAAGGGATATTTAACAATATGAATTAATACCAATGCCCAAATTAAACCAAAGCCAAAATCGGCTCCAGCTCTTGTAGATTGTACCAAATGTGAAACTCCAATAGCAGCGCCAGCAAATAGTAATCCTGGACCTAATTTTTTTAACCAATTATTTATTTTGGAAATCATTTTTCGATGATTTTTTAATAATTTCTGCTAATAACTTTTTACCTCTTAGTAGTTTAACTTTTATATTGCTGATTGGTTCGTTGAGCTTGTCTGCCATTTCTTTATAACTCATCTCTCTAAAATAACGAAGATTTATTATTTCTTGATAATGAGGTTTTAGTTGTTTTAGATAGTTTAATAATTGTGCTAAGTTTTGCTCATTAATTAATTGATCTTCAGCAGAAGGAGTTTCGTCAAAAATTTTATAAGCTTCAGATTCTTTTTTGTTAATTGAAATGGTTTTAGTACGTTCTTTACGTAAATGATCTAAAAAAATATTTTTAGAGATAGAGATTAGCCAAGTTTTAAAATTATAGCGTTCGTTATAAAGATGAATTTTATCAAAAGCTTTTGAGAATGTTTTTATAGTAATATCTTCAGCCTCATCTTCGTTTTCTGTTTTTGAGAGTTGAAATCTAAAAACATCACTCCAATAGGTGTTTAATAACGTATTAAAAGATTTTTGATCTTTTTTACGAGCTTTTTCAATTAATTCTGTAATATCAATATTTTTTTTTACCAATGCGTGGGTTTTGAAATAAGATTTTTTATAAAGATAAACATTTGAATGAAAATTAAAAATATTTCATAAAAAGGAGTAAAGAGTACTAAATCTGTCTCATTTAACTTTTTTGCCGAAAAACCGATGGATAGGTATAAGATTATTTGTCTTAAAGTTATAATTGTTAAAACGCTGATTGGGTTAAAATTAGAGCTTAATAGGATAATACTGAAAAGCCAAAAAAGTACTTGCGAACTAAAATACAATCCTAATAAGTATTTATGAATAGTTTTGTAATGTGATGCAGTTGAAATGTGTCTTCTTTTTTGTTGAATCCAGGTTTTAAATGAGGTTTTTGGAGCGGATTCTGTAAAACTATTTTCTAAAATGCAAAAGGTAGTATTATTTTTAGTGGCAACCTGGTTTATAAATAAATCATCGTCTCCAGATTTAATACGATGCATATGATTAACAAAGCCATTTGCATTAAAAAACGTAGTTTTTGTGTACGCTAAATTGCGTCCAACACCCATATATGGAATTCCAATTTTTGCATATGAAAAGTATTGAATGGCTGTTAATAATGTTTCAAAACGTATGAGTTTGTTTAAAAATGAATGTTCAATTTTTTTATAAGAACCATAGCCTAAAACTAATTGTTTCTTAGAGGAAAAGTTATTGGACATTTCTTGTATCCAATTTTTTGAAACGGGCTTGCAATCGGCATCAGAGAATAATAAATATTCGTTAGAAGCAGCTTTAATACCTAAGGTTAAAGCATATTTTTTACTTCCCCAGAATTGTTCATTTGGAGCTACATCAACAATTTTAATTTTTGAAGGATGCTCTCTTTTAAATTGCTTCATTATTTCTAAAGTAGCATCTGTAGAGGTGTCGTTAATAAGTACAATTTCAAAGTTGTTATAGCGTTGCTCTAGAAAGTATGGTATATTCTTTTTGAGATTTTTTGCTTCATTTTTTGCGCAAATAATAATTGAAATGGCTTGGGTAAAATTATTATTTTCAATTGTTGTTTTTGAAAAAGCAAAATTTCCAAAAAGAAACAGGTAGTAAATACATTGAATACAAAAAATTACTATAAAAGTAATAAAAAGATATTCGAGCATGTGTTACCTATTTTCGCATTCGTCAGCAGTTTTACCGCAAAAGCCACAAGGTTCTCCATTTTTATTTAGATGGGGATTTTGGCTAGCGCAAGTACCGGCAAATTTACCGTCTTTTTTTGCCCATAATTTAATTGCAATTCCAGCAATTCCTAACCCTAATAAAGCTAATGTGATAAATAATAATTTCATCTATATGGAGATTTATTGTTGTTTTTTTTAAAGTTATTACTTTATTTTTTACTTAAAAAGTAACTATTGTGTAATGTTTTTTTAAGTGTATTTTTTGAATTGCAAAGGTAAAGAATTTTAAATGAAATTAAAATCTAGTTTGGTATTAAATTTTGTGCAATAATTTCTGTTTTTTAATGAATTTTATTCATATAAAATGTTAATTGTTAATAAGTTTATCTTGTTTTGTTTAAAAAAAATGCTATATTAGCAATGGTTAATATTTATACATTAATTTTTAGAGATTAAACCAACTAAATAAATTGTATAATTAGGATTGATTGAATTAAATAAGTATTAATCGAATTACTACTAATTTAAAGACTCGTTATTTTTTAAAAATAACGAGTCCTTTTTTACTATATTAATATTCTGTTTAGGTTTAAGAATCTGTCTTTACCAATGCTTCTTGTACATTGTTTGGAACTAATTCAAAATTAGAAAACTTAGTGCTAAAACTACCTCTACCTTGTGTTATAGAACGTAAGGTTGTTGAATATCTATACATTTCTGCTAAAGGAGTTTTTGCTTTAATAGATTGGTATTTTCCTTCACTATCCATACCCAATATAATTGCTCTTCTAGATTGTAAATCTGTCATAACATTACCCATAAGTTCTTCAGGAACTTTAACCGTTAGTTCTTGAATAGGTTCTAAAAGTTTAGGTTTTGCATTTAAAAAGGCAGCTTTAAATGCGTGAGCAGCAGCAATTTTAAATGAAATATCATTAGAATCTACTGGATGCATTTTACCATCAAATACCATAACTCTAATATCTCTAGCATAAGATCCAGTTAAAGGACCTTCTTCCATAACTTCTAAACAGCCTTTTAAAACAGATGGTAAATAACGTGTGTCTATAACACCACCAACTATACAGTTATAGAAAATTAATTTACCTCCCCATTCTAAATTTACTTCTTCTTTTCCTCTAATGTTAAAACCTTCAGGTTCTGGCATACCTTCAAACCAAGGTTCTATTTTTAAATGCACTTCACCAAACTGACCCGAACCACCAGATTGTTTTTTGTGTTTGTAGCTTGTGGTTGCAGAACGTTGAATTGTTTCTCTGTAAGTTATTTTTGGTTGTTCAAAAGCAGCTTTTATACCATAAACTTTTTGTAAAGTCCAATCAATTGTAGCTAAGTGTAATTCACCTTGGCAAGATAAAATTTGTTGTTTTTGTTCTTTTGAATATTGAATTGTAACTGTTGGATCTTGACTATGAATCTTTTTAAGGGCATCATTTAACTTTTCCTCATCGTTTTTGTCAATTGCACTTACAGATTTTGTAATTCTTGGTTCAGGAAATTTTATAGGTTTTATTGTAATATTAGAACCTTTAACCCTTAACGTATCATTAGTTTCAGTGTATTTAAGTTTTAATGTTGCTCCAATATCTCCGGCGCTTAATTTTTCTACAGGTTCACGGTTTTTACCGTCCATTATGTATAACTGGTTCAGTGTTTCAATTTCTTCGTTTCTCGAGTTCTCTAATTTATCATTTTGTTTTATCTCACCAGATTTTACTTTAAAGAAACTAATTTGGCCTAAATTTGGTTCGTATAAAGTTTTAAAGATAAATAGTGAAGTTGGAGCATCTGGTTTACATTCTATAGTTTCGCCTTCAACACTTTGCTCAGGTTTTAAATCTGCGGCTGATGGTGCAACATTATCAATAAAGCCCATTAATCTACCTGTTCCCATGTCGTTTAACGCAGACACGCAAAATACAGGAAATAGCTCGTGATTTAACATACCTTTTTTAATTCCTTCGCGCATTTCATCTTCATTTAATGAGCCTTTGTCAAAATAAAGTTCCATTAATGCTTCGTCATTTTCAGCAGCTTTCTCAACTAATTCATTATGTAATTCATTTGCAATATCTTTTTGGTCTTCAGGAATTTCAAATTTCTCTGGTTTTCCACCTTCTGGTCCAAATTTATACATCTTCATTTTTAGCACGTCAATTATGCACTGCGCTCCATCAACTACTATTGGATATTGTATTTTTACAGCATTGTTTCCAATTAAGTTAACTATACTTTTAAAACTCTCGTCAAAATCTGCATTTGGATTGTCAATTTGATTGATAACAAACAAGGTAGGAAGTGAAAAACGATCTACATAATTCCAAATTATTTCTGTACCAACTTCAACACCTTGTTGGGCATTAATTACAGTAACTACAGAATCTGCAACACGCATAGTTGAGGCGATTTCACCAATAAAATCGTCTAATCCAGGAGTGTCTATAATGTTTATTTTGTAATTACGCCATTCTGTATGAAGTGGTGTGGCAAATATGGAAGTTTCTCTTTCTTGTTCAATTTCGTGGTAATCTGAAACAGTATTTTTGTTTTCTACGCTACCACGGCGGTTGACTAAGCCAGCTTCAAAGAGCATTGTTTCTGCCAATGTAGTTTTTCCACTTTTATTTGCGCCTACAAAAGCAACATTTTTAATGTGTTTGTCATCATATATTTTCATAATACTAACTGTTTTTGTAAAAAGTTTTATAAAGTTACAAAGATTTTTATTTTAAAATATGACGAATGTTAGGTTTTAAGGTTTGAAGTGAGAAGTTTGAAGTGAAATTTTGGTTGTAAATGGATAGTTGAAGGTTAAAAAAATAAAAACCACAGTTCATCTTTAAAAAAATACAATTCGGTAAGTTTAAATTTTCAAATTGTGTAAAAAGGCACACTTTTGAAGTGTCAAAAAAAATAGTATACACTTTAAACAATTTATTATGCAACATTTAATTTTAACCACCGCATTATTTTTATCATCTCTAATGTTTTCTCAGGAAGTTGAAACATCTAATTTAAACAAACAAGCTAATATTACAGTTTCAGTTGTAAACGCATTAAATGATACTGGAACTATAAACTTTGGACTTTTTAATAAAGAAAATTTTAGACAAGAGCCTTCAAGAGCTCAATCATCATTAATTAAAAACGGAGTAAGTACTGTTGTTTTTGAAAACGTACCTGCAGGAATGTATGCAATTATTTGCTTTCATGATGAAAATGATAATAAACGCATGGATTTTCAAGATAATGGAATGCCTATAGAAAACTATGGAACCTCTAATAATCCATTTAATTTAGGTCCTCCACAATTTGATAGTTCAAAGTTTGAAGTAACTAATAAAGATTTAACTTTAGAAATTAAATTTTAAATTGCAGGTGTAAAAAAGTAACTCTCTTTACTATGAAGGCTAACATTAAATATTTATTAAAAATCTCGATAATTATTGCAATTGTATTATTTATTGTGGAGCGTTTGGTTTTTCAAGGAGATTTTAATTTACCATTTAATGAATTGTTTAAAATATTCGGAATTCATTTTATGTATGCTTTTGTATTGTCTTCAATTAATGGCTTTTTTTATAATTATATTGAAACTAAATTTTCTTGGAAAGAATCTTCAAAAAAACGTTTAGTTGTTGGGGTAATTGGATCTGTTGTGTTAACTATGTTGGGCTTAGTTTTGTTAAGGTTTGTAACTTTAGTTATTATTTTAGGCAAACCTTTAGAAAGTTTTTTATACGATGTAAATGCTAAAAGTTATTATATATTTGGGTTAGTTGTTACATTGTTTGTAAGTCTTATTTTTCATGCCATATTTTTTTACAAAGCACTAACAGAAAAGAAAGTAACAGAACAACAGATCGTTGCAAAAACGGAAACAGCTAAGTACGAATCTTTAAAGAGTCAAATAGATCCACATTTTTTATTTAATAGTTTAAATGTGTTAACATCTTTAATTGGTGAAAATCCAAAATTGGCGGAAAAATTCACAACTAAATTATCTAAAGTTTACCGCTATGTTTTAGAGCAAAAAAATAAAGATTTAATAGATCTAGATGAAGAATTGCTATTTGCAAAAACCTATATGGAATTGTTAAAAATGCGTTTTGAAGATGCTGTAATATTTGAAATTCCAGAAAAAGCAAGTAATTCAGAATTGAAAATTATTCCGCTATCGCTTCAATTACTGTTAGAGAATGCCATTAAACATAATGTGGTTTCCGAAGAAAATCCATTAACTGTAAAAATAGTTGAAGAGAGTGGATATTTAATAATTTCCAATAATTTTAGTCCAAAAGCGGTGATGGAAAAAGGGACAAAAGTAGGACTAAAAAATATTATTGATAGGTATAATTTAATAACCTTAAAAAAAGTGTCTGTAGAGAAAACAGGAGAAACATTTACGGTAAAATTACCATTACTAACTCAAAAAACTAAAATTATGAGAACATCAGAAAATATAGAAAGCACACGATACATTAGAGCAGTTGAGCAAGTTGAAGAAATTAAAGGATTTTATAGTGGTTTAATAGCATATTGTATTGTTATACCAATATTAATTTACATAAATTTAAATTATGTTCCACAATTTCATTGGTTTTGGTTTCCAATGCTAGGTTGGGGAATTGGAATGGTTTTTCAAGGATTTAAAGCCTTCAATTACAATCGGATTTTAGGTAAAAATTGGGAGGACAGAAAAATTAAAGAGTTTATGGAAAGTGATAAGAAAGAGTATTGGGAATAGGTAAGGTAAAAATTGATTTTAGTTGAGCTGAGTTGAAACCAAAGAAGGATGATTATTTTATTCTTAAATTAACAAGCTTCTACAAGCAATTTAAGATTGAAAACAAAAATTAAAATATACATTATGAAAACTGATTATACAGAAGAACAAAAATATATTAGAGCTAAAAAGAAAGTTGATGAAATAAGAGGATTTTACTGGAACTTATTATCTTATTGTTTGGTAATTCCTTTTTTAATATTTGTAAATTTAAAGACATCACCAAGCTATCAATGGTTTTGGTGGCCAATGTTAGGATGGGGAATTGGTATGATTTTTCACGCTTATGGAGTTTTTGGAAAAAATATACTTTTTGGAGCAGATTGGGAAGACAGAAAAATTAAGGAGCTAATGGATAAGGATTCAAACAATAAATTTTAAAAAATGGAAAATAATAATTTAGAAAATCAAAAATATATAAGAGCTCAAAAAAAAGTTAAGGCAATAAAGGGTTTTTACGTTCATTTATTTGTTTATTTAGGTGTAAATGCATTCATATTTTTAGCAAGACTGATCTCGGGAGAAGGAGTTGGACTATTATTAGATTGGAGTTCGTACGGAACCATGTTTTTCTGGGGAATTGGACTTGCTTTTCACGCATTTGGAGTATTTGGAATGGATTTTATCTTAGGAAAAAATTGGGAAGATAGAAAGATTAAGGAATTAATGGATAAAGACAAGAAGCAATATTGGGAGTAGTTTTTTGGTTAGAAGATTACATTTTAAATGTTTATGATGGTTGAGCGGAGTCGAAACCTGTTTATAATAGCACAAAAAATATGAAAGTAATTATTATTGAAGATGAAAAACCAGCAGCTCGAAGATTGAGTCGTATGTTAAACGAACTTAGTATTGAGCCATTAACAATGTTGCATTCTGTAGAAGAATCCGTTAACTGGTTTTTAAAAAACGAACATCCAGATCTAATATTTTTAGATATTCAATTATCTGACGGGTTATCTTTTGAAATCTTTGATGAGGTTGAGATAAAAAGTGCCATTATTTTTACAACAGCTTATGATGAATATGCTTTAAAGGCATTTAAACTTAACAGTGTAGATTATTTATTAAAACCGATAGATTCCGATGAGTTGGAACAAGCAGTACAAAAATTTAAAAGCTTATACAATACAAAAGAAAATATAACTTTTGATTTAAATCAGCTAAAAAACATTCTTTCAAATAATTCAGAAAATGTAACTAATTATAAAAAACGTTTTACAGTTAAAATAGGGCAACATATAAAAATGATTTCTACAGCTTCTATAGAGTGTTTTTATAGTGAAAATAAAGCTACAAATATTCATACAATAGATAATAGAAGTTATTTAATTGATGAAACTTTAGATAATTTAGAACAGAGATTACAACCAGAAACCTTTTTTAGAGTTAGCAGAAAATACATTATAAATATAAACGCAATTAAAGATATTATTTCCTACACAAATAGCCGTTTAAAATTAATTTTACAATCCTATAATGAATCTGAAATAATTGTAAGTCGTGAGCGCGTTAAGGATTTTAAAAATTGGATAGATTAATTTTTATAGATAATTGCTTCATTTTCTTTTTGTTATAATAAAATAAATTCATTAAATTTGCACTCCTTTTTACGAGAACAGATTTAAAAAGGGTTTTATAAAAAATTTATATAAATATTCTCTTAATGTTAATATCGTTTAAAAATCTGATTAACAGAAAGATACAAATATTAATCATCAGCAAATATGTCTGAAGAAACAAAAAAAACTGAAGAGCAAGTTGATGCTCCTAAGGTAGAAAATACTGAAGCAACTGCTCCAGTTGAAGAAAAAACAGCAGCTGCACCTGCAGTTGAAGAAGAAAAAGTAGAAGAAGTTAAGGTGAGTCCTGAAGAATTCTTAGAAAACTTTGATTGGCACAAATACGAAGAAGGTATTGAAGCAGTTGATGAAGAAAACATTAAAGCGTTTGAAGCAGCTTTAGAAGGTACTTTAGGCTTAGTTAATGAAAGAGAAGTAATTGACGGAATTGTTGTTAGAAAAACTGATCGAGAAGCAATTATTGACATCAACTCAAAATCTGAAGGTGTTATTTCTTTAAACGAATTTCGTTACAACCCAAATTTGGCAGTAGGTGATACAGTTGAAGTATTGGTTGATAAAAGAGAAGACAGTACTGGTCAATTAGTATTATCTCACAAAAAAGCAAGAGTTATTAAAGCTTGGGATCGTGTAAATAATGCACACGAAACAGGTGAAGTAGTTAACGGTTTTGTTAAGTGTAGAACTCGTGGAGGTATGATTGTAGATGTTTTCGGAATCGAAGCATTCTTACCAGGTTCTCAAATTGATGTGAAACCAATTAGAGACTACGATCAATACGTAGAAAAAACAATGGAATTTAAGGTTGTTAAAATCAACCAAGAATTTAAAAACGTTGTGGTTTCTCATAAAGCGCTTATTGAAGCTGATATTGAAATTCAGAAAAAAGAAATTATTGGTAAATTAGAAAAAGGACAAGTATTAGAAGGTGTTGTTAAAAACATTACTTCTTATGGTGTATTTGTTGATTTAGGTGGTGTTGACGGTTTAGTTCACATTACAGATTTATCTTGGTCTAGAATTAACCACCCAAGTGAGGTTGTTGAATTAGATCAAACATTAAACGTTGTAATTCTTGATTTTGATGATGAGAAAACAAGAATTCAATTAGGATTAAAACAATTAAATGCGCACCCTTGGGAAGCATTAGACGATACTATTAAAGTAGGTGATACAGTAAAAGGTAAAGTAGTTGTACTTGCTGATTACGGTGCATTTATTGAAGTAGCACAAGGTGTTGAAGGATTAATTCACGTTTCTGAAATGTCTTGGTCAACACACTTACGTTCTGCACAAGATTTCGTATCTGTAGGTGACGAAGTTGAAGCACAAGTTTTAACTTTAGATAGAGAAGAACGCAAAATGAGTTTAGGTATTAAGCAATTACACCCAGATCCTTGGAATAATATTGCTGAAAAATTCCCAGTTGGTTCAACACACACAGGTACTGTACGTAACTATACAAACTTTGGTGTTTTTGTTGAGTTAGAAGAAGGAATTGACGGATTAGTTTATATTTCTGACCTTTCTTGGACTAAGAAAATTAAGCACCCATCAGATTTTGTTTCTGTAGGTGATAAATTAGAAGTTGAAGTATTAGAATTAGATGTTGAAGGACGTAAATTAAACTTAGGTCATAAACAAACTACTGAAAACCCTTGGGATGCTCACGAAGCTACTTTTGCAATCGATTCAATTCACGAAGGAACTGTAAAAGATAAAAGTGATAAAGGTTTAATCGTTACTTTACAAGACGGAGTTGAGGCATTTGTGCCAAGCCGTTTTACTGCTAAAGAAGATGGAACTAAATTAGCTAAAGGAGATACAGATAAATTTAAAGTTATTGAATTTAACAAAGAATTTAGAAGAGTTGTAGCTTCTCATACATCAATATTTAAAGCACAAGAAGAGAAAAACATTAAAGTAGCTCAGAAAAAAGCTGAGACTGCCGATAAAACTACTCTTGGAGATTTAGGTGGAGATTTAGCTGCATTAAAGAAAAAAATGGAAGGAAAATAAAATTTCCAACTTTTATAATATCTAAAGCTGCATCAATTTTGATGCAGCTTTTTTTGTTTAAACAAGAAATTTTTATAAGTATCTACACCAAAATACTAGTTACATTTTACTTAAATATTAATTGATATATTTGTTTTCAAACTTTTTAACATGAAACAACTATTATTTTTTGTATTTGCAATAATTTCAATAAAATTTGTTGCACAGAATAACCTTGATTTAAAATATTATTTACCTGAAAACATTACTTATAATGTAACTATTCCTACCCCAGAGAGTGTAATTGGACATAAAGTTGGTGAGTGGCACGTAACACACGATAAGTTGGTTGAGTATATGAAGAAACTGGCAGAGGTTTCTGATAGAATTTCTATAGAAAATAGAGGGAAAACATATGAAGATAGACCAATATTATTGTTAAAAGTTACTTCACCAAAAAATCATGAAAATTTAGATAAAATTAGAACCGAACATTTAAAATTAACAGAAAATAATTTAAGTGCTCAGTTAAATACAGCTGAAATGCCTTTGGTTGTTTATCAAGGATTCTCAATACATGGAAATGAACCAAGCGGATCTAATGCCGCTTTAATTTTGGCGTATTATTTAGCCGCTGCTGAAGGTGTTGAAATTGAAGCCTTGTTAAATTCTACAGTTATTTTGTTAGATCCATCTTTAAACCCAGATGGTCTTCAACGTTTTGCTTATTGGGCAAACATACATAAAAGCGATAATTTAAATGTAGATCCAAATGATAGAGAGTTTCACGAAGTTTGGCCTGGAGGTAGATTCAATCATTATTATTTCGATTTAAATAGAGATTGGTTGCCTGCACAATTGGCTGTTTCAAGAGCAAGAATTGAAACATACACAAAGTGGATGCCCAATATTTTAACAGATCATCATGAAATGGGAAGTAATTCCACCTTCTTTTTTCAACCAGGAATACAGAGTAGAGTACACCCGTTAACTCCAAGTTTAAATCAAGAATTAACTAAGGAAATTGGAAATTACCATGCCAAGGCATTAGATAAAATAGGTTCTTTGTATTTTACTGAAGAACAGTTTGACGATTTTTATTATGGAAAAGGTTCTACCTATCCAGATGTTAATGGAGGCATTGGAATTTTATTTGAACAAGGAAGCTCTAGAGGTCACGCTAGAGAAACTATAAACGGAGTTTTAACATTCCCTTTTACAATTAGAAATCAGTTTGTTACTGCATTATCAACTTTAGATGCAGCAAAAGAAATGCGTGTGAAATTATTAAATTATCAACGTGATTTTTATAAAACTCAAAAAGTAAAGAATGGTAAAAACACTATAAAAGCCATTGTTTTTGGAAGTGATAAAGATAAGGCTAAAACATTTCATTTGGCTGAAATTTTAAACAGGCATAAAATTAAATTTCATAAAATTAATTCAGATTTCAAAATTGGTAATCAAGAATTTCTTAAAGAAAATAGTTATATAATTCCTACTAATCAGAAAAAAAACAAGTTAATTAAAGCTATGTTTGAAAAAAGAACATCATTTACAGATAGTCTTTTTTATGATATTTCAGCTTGGTCTTTTCCTTTAGCATTTAATTTGAATTATTCAGAACTAAAATCTGAAGAGAATATAGGAGCTTTGGTTACCGAATTAAAGTTAGAAACTGGAGGAGTAACTTTAAAAAGTAATTATGCCTATTTAATGGAGTGGCACGAATACTATGCGCCAAAGGCATTAAATAAAATTCTTAAAAAAGGATTAAGAGCAAAAGTTGGAATGAAACAGTTTTCGTTAAATGGAAAAAACTATGATTATGGTACTATCTTAATTCCTGTTCAGAATCAAGAACTTGATGAAAATAAATTATACACCTTTTTAAATGAAGTAGCAGCAGAAAGTAATTTAAAAATTGATGGAGTTGATACAGGTTTAACCGAAGGTATAGATTTAGGAAGTAATCAGTTTAGAATCTTACAAACTCCAAAAGTTGCTATGCTTGTTGGAAATGGAATTTCACCAAGTGATGCTGGTGAAATTTGGCATCTATTTGATCAACGTTATGATATGAATATTACAAAAATTGATTTAAGTTATTTGCAAAGAGTTGATATATCTAAATATACCAGTATAATATTACCAAACTCAAATTTAAAGCTCGAATCAGCGGTTTTAAACAAATTAAAAACTTGGACTCAAAATGGAGGTGTTTTAATAGGTTATAAAAATGCTGTAAAATGGCTGTCTTCAAACAAATTTATCGATTTAAAATTTGAGAAAGTACAAGTTAAGGCAAACAATATTACTTTTGAGCAGCGAAGAGATTTTTCAGGAGCGCAAGTTATTGGAGGCGCAATTTTTGAAACAGAGATAGATAGATCGCATCCAGTTAATTTTGGATATACGAACAATAAATTACCAATGTTTAGGCGTACAAAAATATTTATAAAACCAGATAGTAGTAGCTATAACAACCCTATTAAATATACTAACAGTCCGCTGTTAAGTGGTTATATTTCTAAACCTAACTTAAATGCTTTAAAAGGCACAGTTCCATTTCAAATAAAAAGTTTTGGAAGTGGAAAGGTTGCTGTTTTTACAGATAATACCAATTTTAGAGCCTTCTGGTATGGAACAAATAAGCTGTTAATGAATACTCTGTTTTTTGGAAAATCTATGTAGTTAATTTCATTTAAAAATTCTTTTAAATTTCGAAGCGAAATATTACTAAAAAACCTATTACTATTTTTTAATAGTAGTAGGTTTTTTAGGTTGTTTTGGAGGCATTGGACCTCTTAAATGTATAATTAAACCATTTAAAAAATTACGTAAAAACTGATCTCCACATTCCATATATTTTTCGTGATCTTCACTTCTAAAAATGGCGCCTAGTTCGCTTTTACTAACTTTAAAATCAACAAGTTCGCAAATTTTTATAATATCTGTATCGCGTAATTTATGAGCTACACGTAATTTTTTAAAAATGTCATTATTTGATAATCCCATAAATTTTTTTTTGTTTAATGTTGTAAAATTATAAATTTATTAAAATGAAATTCCGAAACCAATATTAAACAATAAATATCCACTTTCATCAATGCCAGGAATATCATTTGGAATTTCTACAGAATCAGTTTTTGTTGTGCCAGTATTTTTTTCTGTACCAGTAACTTCAATTTCTTGAGGAATATCTCCAAAACCATAACCAGCTTCAATTCTAAAATAAATTTTATTTCCAAGTTTAGCTCCAAGTTTTACATTTAGAGTACTTACATCTAGGCTACCCTCAGCTTCTCCTTCATATAGCGTTCCATTTACAGTTTCAGCATCTGAATAGTTACCGTCGAGGTTTAATTTACCATAGGATAACGATGCATATAAGCCTTTTCCATTATTTTTAAAATAAACATTTGTTCCAGCTTCAATGTATTTTAATGCAACTTCAGAACCATCTTCTTTAATTGTAAAGCCAGAATAATCTGCAAAAAGGGCTATTCTGTTATCTAACAATGGAGTAGTAAATTCTAAATTTCCGCCTATTATATTTGGAGTTCCAATTTTTAATCCTACTCTTAGAGGATTGATATCTTGTTTATCTTGTGCATACGAGAATGTACAAAATATTAGTAATATAAGAGTTGTTAATTTTTTCATTTTGATGGGGTTTAGGGTTTCGGCATCAAAAGTAAATAAATTTATTTTAAAATTATTGTTGTTTAAGTTCTAATTGCATTTGCTTTACGGTCTGTGTGCTATTATCGTGGCTCCATCCTGGAGGTCCAAAAATATACATAAATTTATGATACCAGTTTTTTGTTTTTTTAGTATCGTTCCAAATATCTTTATATTCATGTGTTAAAATTACCCACGGATTGTATGAATTTGGTGCATGCGTAACTCCATATTTAACATCAATGGTTTCATCTAGTTCTTTCCAAGTACCAAAAATTTTATCAAAAATATTTAAAAATCCACCGTGGTTTTTATCCATATATTCTACATTTTTTGCGTGGTGAACTTGGTGCATTGTATGTGTGTTGAATATTTTTTCTAGAAAGCCCATTTTTGGAATATAGACTGAATGCAATTGAAATTGCCACAGCGCTTCAATACCTAAACAAACCACTACCATTTCTGGTCTAAATCCTAAAGCAGGTAGCCACATGTAAAATAAGGGTTTATACAAAATGGTAAACCATCCGTTACGCACAGCGGTGCCTAAATTAAAATTATCTGAGGAATGGTGCACAATATGGGCAGCCCATAAAAAACGCACCATATGATTTTGTCTATGAAACCAATAGTATGTAAAATCGTCTAAGAGCTGACAGGCTATCCAAATATACCAAGCATATCCAAAAGATTCCCAGCCCATAATATTAGTTCTTATTCCATTAATTTCTGGATTGAATACTTCAAAAACAAGATTGAAAATTACAATTGCAGAAACAGTTTTTATTAGAGGTGCAATTATTGCAGAGCCTATGCCCATAAATAAACTTGCTCCTAAATCTTTCCATTCATATAAATCTTTTTTATTGTGGCTTTTGCTATAGGTAAGTTCTAGTAAAATTAGTGCTAAGAAGCAAGGAACTCCATACACTAATGGGTTGGTGAAATCCATGTATTGGTTTATTTTATTAAAAAGCGAAATATAGGGATATTTTAAAGAATCTCTTTAATATTTATATCTTATAATACTAATAAACTTAAAAACTGTAAAGTTATTTTGTGAAAATTAATTTAATAGCTACAATTAACATTGCTACTCCAAAAATTCTTTTTAGTAAACGTTGATCTATTTGAAGTGCTATTTTAGAACCAATAAAGCCTCCAATAATAAATAATGTAGCAACAATTAGTGCAACCCGCCAATCTATATTGCCACCGCCTTCAGCTGTATGGTAATTATAAACTGCTAAAAAAGTTACAGGAGGTAACATTACAGCTAAACTTAAGCCTTGAGCATTGTGCTGCGTTAAACCTAAAAATATAACAAATAATGGAACCATAATAATTCCTCCGCCAACACCAACCAAACCGCTTAAAATTCCTGCTAATAAACCAATAATAATTAAAGTAATAATTGCTGTAACAGTCATTTTCATGTTAGTTTTCCTTAGGAATCTTAATTTCATATAATTTACGCGACTTATTGTTTAATTTATTTTCGCGTAACCAAGGGTTGTGAGTTTTTAAAATTTTATAATTAACTCCCAGATCTTTAGAAAAAATAGCAATGTTAGTAATGGCTGTGTCAACTTTAATAGTTTTTGTTGCTTCTAAAGCATATAAATCTTCTTTTTCAAAAATAAAACCATATTTATTTGGGTTCGAAAGTATTTCTTTTACAGCTACAATTCTTGGTAAATACCTACTTGTTTCAGAAACCAACAATAAATCGTAATAATTGTCAACTTTTTGCGCTTTAATTCTTCTAGACATTCCTGCATTTCCGGCATTATACGCAGCAGCAGCCATTGTCCAATTTCCAAAACGTTTTTTTGCAGCATTTAAATAATTGCATGCAACTTGAGTGGCTTTTTCTAAATGATAGCGTTCATCTACATTAGAGTTTACTTCCAATCCGTTTTCTTTAGCTGTTGAACTCATTATTTGCCAAAAACCTTTTGCTCCTGCAGGAGAAGTTACATTTTGCAATCCACTTTCAATAACTGCCAAGTATTTAAAATCATCTGGAATTCCATTTTTTTCTAAAATTGGTTCTATAATTGGAAAATATTTATGCGCTCTTTTAAATAAAAGTAATCCATTAGATTGCCAGTAAGTATTTACAAGTAATTCACGATCTATACGTTCTTTAATATCAGCTTTTTCTATTGGAACTCGTTCTCCTGCAAAGTCTAAATTAGCAGGGATTTTTAAAGCTCTAATCTGATAGCTTTCGCTTGTATTTGTATTTGACGTATTACTATCTTTGATTTCTTTGTCTTCTGGATTAGATTCTGTTGCGAAAATCAATAAAGAACTCACCATAATTATGGCAATTAATCCTAAAATTTTAAGTGTAGTTTTCATGAGTATATTTTTTATTCTTACTTATTGTAATTATTTCGATTGAAAGTTCAACAAAAATGTTTAAACGGTCATTATTGTTAATGTACAAATTTATTTGATTTTTTAGAAGTAATGAAGCTATTTTAACAAAATAAATAGAACTGTTAGTATTTATACAAAATAAAAAGTAGGTAGAATAAAAACAGTAATTTAAAAATGTGCATAAAAAAACTTCGAGCAAATTATACTCGAAGTTTTATATTTTTTAACCTATAAAGGTTCTTTATTTATTGGGTTTAGATAAACTGTAAGACAAACTAAAAATTAATTGTTCTGGTCTAGAATCTAATGTAAAGTTTTTATCAACTTTAGACCATTTTGCTTCGTTTTCACTTAGGCCTCTTTCGTATCTTGCATCAATACCGAATCTGCCAATTTCAACAGAAGCTCCAATATTTACGCCCATAGAAAATTCGTTTTCTACATCGCTAATATTTATACCTTTTAAATCGTTATCTAAATAGTATTGAAAAGCTGGACCTGCAAAAATATTTAAAGGACCGATAAGTTTAAAACCAACTAATACAGGAACATCTATTTTGGATATTTTATAATCTTCTGTATTTCCAGTATTTAATTCGTATTCACTTGTTGTTTTTGTATAAACTAATTCGGGTCTAATATAAATAGCACCTAAGTCTAATTTTCCATAAAAACCTATATTAAATCCAGATTTTCCTTTTCCTTCATTTTTATAAATATCCGTTGCTTCCGAAGGAAATTCTTTAAGGTCTCCATTAGAATTGTAACTTAAACCAGCTTTAACCCCAAAATCGTTTTGGGCGTTCATTAGCATTATTGAAGCTAAAAATAGCATTGAAAATATTACTGTTCTTTTTTTCATATTAAATAAATTATTGGGTTGTTATAATAATTAAAACGAAAAATTAGTATTATTATTTTCTTTTTATAACTTTTTCAGCAGCAGCAATAATAGCTGTATCATTTAATTTATATTTTTCCATTAATTGGGCTGGAGTTCCAGACTCTCCAAAACTATCGTTAACAGCAACAAATTCTTGAGGTACTAAATTATTTTGAACTAATAAACGAGCAACACTTTCTCCTAAACCACCAATAATATTATGTTCTTCTGCAGTTACAATACAACCTGTTTTTGCAACAGATTTTAAAATTGCAGCATCATCTAATGGTTTTATAGTGTGTATATTAATTACTTCTGCACTAATTCCCTTTGCTTCTAATTGTTCAGCTGCTTGTAATGCCTCCCAAACTAAATGACCCGTTGCTACAATTGTAACATCAGTTCCTTCTGTAAGCTGTATTGCTTTACCAACAATAAATTCTTCATTTTCTGGCATAAAAACAGGGACAACTGGTCTTCCAAAACGTAAATAAACAGGTCCTTCATAATCTGCAATTGCAATGGTGGCTGCTTTTGTTTGGTTGTAGTCGCATGTATTTATTACCGTCATTCCAGGTAACATTTTCATTAAGCCTATGTCTTCTAAAATTTGGTGTGTTGCACCATCTTCACCCAATGTTAAACCTGCGTGTGAAGCACATATTTTTACATTTTTACCTGAGTATGCAACAGATTGACGGATTTGATCGTAAACTCTACCTGTAGAAAAGTTAGCAAAAGTACCTGTAAACGGAATTTTACCACCAATTGTTAAACCAGCAGCAATACCAATCATATTTGCTTCTGCAATTCCAACTTGAAAGAATCTTTCAGGATGATTTTCAATAAATTTGTCCATTTTTAACGAACCTATTAAATCGGCACAAAGAGCAACAACATTTTTGTTTTTATCTCCTAATTCCGCCAATCCAGCTCCAAAACCTGATCTTGTATCTTTTTTTTCAGTATAAGTGTATTTTTTCATCATATATTTATTAAAAATCGTTCAAAAATAATCATTATTTATGGTATCAACTTATAATTTTATTAATTCTTCATATAATTTATGAACAGGTAAGCCCATAACATTAAAGTAGCTACCCTCTATGCGTGTAACGCCTATAAAACCTATCCATTCTTGTATTCCATAACCACCAGCTTTATCAAAAGGATGGTAATTTTCAACATAATAATTGATTTCCTCTATGGATAATTGTTTAAAAAAAACAGTTGTTATATCATAAAATACTTTTTGCTGTTCTTTTGATGTAATACAAATAGAAGTAATAACTTTATGACTGCAGTTAGAGAGTTGTTGAAGCATATTTACCGCTTCTGTATTGTTTTTAGGTTTTTCTAAAGCTTTATTATTGTGCCAAACAATAGTATCTGACGTTATTAGAATTTCGTTTTCCTTTAATTCATCTTCAAAAGCTTTAGACTTTAAAACCGCTAAATAATTTGTGATTTCTTGGGCTTGTAAATTTGTATTGTACTTTTCTTCAATAGGTTTTACTTTAACCGTAAAATTTAAACCTAACTCCTTAAATAATTCTTGCCTGCGAGGTGATGCAGAAGCAAGTATTATATGGTGATTTTTATATTTTTCTGATAACATTTTTAGTTGTTTAATGAAAATAGTACTAATGAACTGATGCCTAAAAACATACAGGTTTTAAGTAAAGTACTTAAATTATTTAACTTTTTTTTAGTTGTTGCTTTTGGTAATTTAATCATAAAATACAGTAGTGGTAGTATAGAAAATAGACTTAAATATAGCATAGTAATTTTATAAATAGAAGCAAAATTAAACACTAAAATTAAAAGAAGCGTTAATGGAAAGAGACAAAGTAAAGAGGCTATTTTTTTTGTTCTTTCTATTCCTATTAGTATAGGTAAGGTTTTTATATTTGAGTTATAATCTCCTTTTATATCTTCAATATCTTTAATTATTTCTCTTATTAAGTTGAGAAAAAAAGCAAAACCAATTAGTAGATAAATTGTTTTAAATATAAAAAAATTATTTTGTAAAGGAACATCAAACAAAGCTATAATTAGTATGCTGATTGCTATTAAAATGGAAACTGAAATATTACCAATTAATGGTATTCCTTTTAATTTTTTTGAATAATAGTAGAGTAGTAGTGGTGCTCCTATAAAAAATAGCGCATACGGTGGTTTTTGGATGTTGAGTGATAGTCCAATGCCTAAGGTAATTCCTAAACAGTTGGTTATTAAATAGTAGCGTTTAGCGTCCTCAATTGAAAATATTTTTGAAACTATGACCTTTTTTGGTTTGTTAACTAAATCGGTTTTTATATCAAAAACGTCATTTATAATATAACCTGCTGCTGTAACTAATATAATAGCGCTAACCAATATAGAAAATTGGAGCGTTGTAAGGTTTGTTTCTGTTAGGAATCTATTGAAAAATATTAATTTTAAAACCAATTGAATGTAGAGCAACAGTGCTAAATTTTTCCATCTAATAAGATGTAAGAATCCACCAATCTTCATTATTATTGATTAAAACTTTTTTTAAGCCGGTCTAAATTAACTTTGTTTTCACGGTTTTTAATGGTTTCACGTTTATCAAAAGTTTTTTTCCCTTTACACAATGCTATTTCTAGTTTTGCCCAGCCTTTATCGGTTAAAAATAAACGCAATGGAATAATTGTTAAACCTACATTTTGAACTTCTTTTTGCAGTTTTTTTAGCTCTTGTTTGTTCAATAATAATTTACGCTCACTTTTAGGTTTATGATTAAAAGCGTGCCCATATAAATACTCCTCAATAAACATATTAATAGCAAATAATTCTCCTTGTTCATTGAACTCACAAAAACTTTCTGTAATACGTGCTTTACTTTCGCGAATGGATTTTATTTCTGTACCAGTTAACTGAATACCTGCAATGTATTTATCTAAAATCTCGTATTCAAAACGCGCTTTTTTATTTTTTATGTTGATTTTCTTCTGCATATAAATGCAAATGTACTATAAATTCTATACATTATATATTGCTTTAAACGTAGTTTAACTAAAAAAGACTAATGAGAGTTAACTAGAATTTTCTTATAAATTAAAAAAGAATATTATTTAAACCTATATGATAATCCAACCATCCAATAGAAAACATTTTCTAATTCTTCTTTAACTACAGTTTCATCATTTAAAATTGTAGCTTCATGTTGTGGAAATACTAAAACAGGTAAAAAAGAAGCGGTTATTGAATTTTTAGAATACCACATTGGAAAACTAACTTCAATTGCCATTATATTAAAGCTTTCACTTTCTTCAATTACAGTTTCAATTACTGTTTGAGTTGTATTTTCATTATTTTTTCGGTCTCTTATGCGACTATTTATATAATATGCCTCATAAAAATTTTGGGATCCTAAATATATTCCTGCAGTTGGAGAAATTTGAAATTTATTATTTGATGTTAAAAAATCATGACTAATTTCTGAAGATAAAAATAAATCTGAATTTTCGTTATTGCTTAAATAGTTACTTGCGTTTACAGTTAGATTAAGGATTTTAAAATCGTAACTTAAGCTTACAGTAATATCTGCGGTTACTTCAGAAATTACGTTGTAACTAGCATTATTAAAAAAATATTTGGTTGCTGAAAAATCACCAGATAGTTTGTTTTTTTTAAAATCAAAACCGGCAGTAAATAAATATAAATCAATTCTACTTTCGTCAGGTTGTGTAAGATAAGAGAAAGATCCTTTTCCGTAAAAGCCTGATTTATGGTGGTAAGCTATGGAAGGATATAAATATGGTGCTGCAATGGAATCTTTTCTTCCCATAAAAACAGCATCACTAATGTAATTTACAGCTGTTGATACGTATGATTTCTTTTTAATTTGTCCAAAAATACTCGAAGTACATAAAACGAACAAAATTATAAATGAGAATTTTAAGACTTTCATTATTAGGTTTTTAGCTGTTTGTTGGCGAAGTTTAAGAAGAGGTTTTTAAGATAGTTATAAAATGTCATTTTGAATAAATGCAATTAATTTTTTTTATTTCTTTATCAAATTTATTCAAAATGACAATTTGTGTTTTTATTTAAAACGGTCACTAACTTTAACTAATTTTTCTTATTACGCGTACCAGTTGTTTTTCTTTGTACTTTTTTCTTTGTCATGGTTTTAATTGCTTTAGCATTTTTTTGTGCCACCATTTTTCTTTGCATGTAAGTATTTTTAAACATTTGGCCATCCATATTAATACATTCACCATCTTGCAGTCTTAGTTGTTTTCTATCACGATTTTGATAAGTACCATCTGGATTTATAGTAACGCCATTGCTAAGTTTTATTTGTTGCTGAATTTGGTTTTGTTCCTGATTTTTAATTTGGTAAACTTGACCGTCAATCATCATTATTTGATATCTATTTTGATTTCGTGTTTGAATTTGAGCTTCAGATAGCCCTTTGTTTTCTTGTTGAACTTTATATCTGTACTGATACTCATTTCTATATAAAACGCCATCGCTATCTAAACAAGAACCATCTCTTAAACGCAATCTAATTTGATCTTTTGTTATATAAGTACCATCTGGATTTACTACTGTACCATCATTTAAAGTTATTTTGTCTCGTAATCTAATTTGATCTCGATCTCTAATTTGAAGAACATCACCATCAACCAACATTATACGATCTCTATCTCTGTCCTGATCTTTAATTTGTTCTTTGTCTTGTGCAACTAATCCTATAGTTCCAAGAACTATAAAAATTAAAAATATTACTACTTTTTTCATGATTTATTATATTTATTATTAATAGTTATTATTATATTCTATTTTCCAAAATTATACAGAGATTAAATCTATTGCAATGATGGTTATCAATTATTTACTTGATAATTATCATATCTAATCGCTTATTTATTTTTTTAATTTATTTGTACTTATTGGTTATATATAATTTGACCTTTATTTTAAAAGAAAGTTTTAATTCTAAAAAAATAACCCATATAGCGGATTTATACTTTATGGGTTTAATTTTAAGGTTTTGAGTTAATGTTAATGGTTTTTACTAAAGCTCACTTTTTTTATTAAAAGACGAATTGGTTTTAGGTATTGAGATTTTTAAAAAGATAGAATACCTGACTGTCTAACTAAGTTAAAAACATCCATTTTTAGAAGTTTTTTTAACGCATTAGTGGTGTTGTTTTTAAAATCTAGTTTTATAAACAATAGAGCAATAAAATCGTTTTATTTTAAAGGGTTTCTAAATTTTTCATAAGCAAAGTTATTTTATATGAAATGTTCAATTCACCAATTAGAAATTATGATTAATATCACTAATTATATTGATGGATGTCATTAGTAATGCTACTTTCTGTTTGTAATTTCAAGCTATAAAAAAATACAGTTTTGAAAAAAAATTATATAACCTTCGTAATAGCATTTTTTTTAATAAGTTATGCGTTTTCTAAAAATACTTTTATAGATCAAACATATGTGCCTGATAACAATTTTGAGCAAGCATTAATAGATTTAGGGTATGATAATGTGTTGGATAATTATGTGCTAACAAGTAATATTAATAAAATCAATTCATTAGATTTAGAATCAAAGGGTATTATTGATTTAACAGGAATTGAAGATTTTATTGGGCTTACAGAATTAAACTGTTATGACAATTTTATTTCATCTATAAATTTAAGTAAAAACTTAGCTTTAAAAAAATTAACACTTTGGAAAAATCAACTTTTAAGTTTAGATATTAGCAAAAATTTAGCTTTAATATATTTGGATTGTGAAGACAATCAACTATCAGAGTTAGATATAAGTAATAATACAGCTTTAAAAACTTTATATTGTGGTTTAAATTTTCTTTCAAATTTAAATTTAAGTAAAAATATAGCTTTACTTGAAGTAGATTGTTTTAGCAATCAAATAACCTCAATTGATGTAAGTAAAAATACGGAGTTAACAACTTTAGTAGTTTGGTTAAATGAACTTACAAGTTTAGATGTTAGCAAAAATTTAGATTTGATATATTTAGATTGTGATGATAACCAACTTTCCTATTTAAATACGAATAATAATAAATATTTAGAAATACTGTATTGCGGTATAAATTTATTAACTAGTTTAAATGTAACTAACAATAACGCTTTAACGGAATTATATTTTTATTACAATAAGATTAAAAGTATAAATTTGAGTTCCAATAAAAATTTAGTGTACTTAGATTGTGAGGGAAATGAGCTTAGTAGTTTATATCTAACAAACAATACAGCTTTAGAATCTTTATATTGTGGTGTAAATTTACTTACAAATTTAGATGTAAGTAAAAATACTGCTTTATACGAATTAGACTGTTACAACAATCAATTAGCATCAATTGATGTCAGTAAAAACACAGAATTAACAGCATTAATTGTTTGGCTAAACAAATTAACAAGTTTAAATTTAAGCACAAATAAAGCTTTACAATATTTAGACTGTGAAGAAAACTATTTGACTAGTTTAAATTTAAGCAATAACACATCTTTAGAGTCTTTATATTGTGGTGTAAATTTACTTACAAATTTAGATGTAAGTAAAAATACTGCTTTAACTGAATTAGACTGCTATAACAATCAATTGACTTATATTGATGTTAGTAAAAATACATTATTAATTTCATTAATAGTTTGGCTAAATAAAATAACTAATATAGATTTAAATTCAAACAAATTATTACAATATTTAGATTGTGAAGATAATAAACTTAGTAGTTTAGAAATTAGTAATAATACCGCCTTAGAAATATTATATTGTGGTGTAAATTCACTCACAAATTTAGATGTAAGTAAAAATATAGTTTTAACTGAATTAGATTGCAGTTGGAATCAATTAACTTCAATAGATGTAAGTAAAAATATTTTATTGACGAGGTTAGTCATTTGGATAAATAATGTTAAGAGTTTAAATTTAAATACGAATGTTGCTTTAGAATATTTAGATTGTGAAGATAACGAAATTTCAAATTTAAATTTAAGCAGCAATACAGCCTTGCAAACGCTGTTTTGTGGAGTTAATTTATTGTCAAGTATAGATGTTAGTAAAAACAGTGCTTTAAAAGAGTTAGACTGTTATAATAACCAATTAACAACAATTGATGTAAGTAAAAATAGTTCATTAACTACATTGGTGGTTTGGCTAAATCAATTAGTAAATATAGATATAAGTAATAATCTAGACTTAAAATATTTAGATTGTGAAGAGAATCAACTAACTAGTATAGATGTGTTTAATAATATTGAGTTATTAGATCTGATAATTGAAAATAATGATATTTCCGGAGCAATTGATTTAACTAATAACACAAACTTAATTTATTTAAATGCCCTAAATAATTCTAAATTAACTTGTATAAAAGTAAATCAATCAATAATAAATGAGATACCAATTGACTGGGAGAAAGATGAGACCACCAGTTATAGTTTAGATTGTTCTGAAAGCGAACCAGATGATGATCAAGATGGTATTATAAACGCAACAGATATATGTCCAAATACACCAATTGGAGAAGTAGTAGATTCCAATGGTTGTTCAGATAGCCAATTAGATGCTGATGAAGATGCTGATGGTGTTTTAAATAAAATTGATATTTGTCCGAATACGCCAATTGGAGAAGCAGTAGATTCCAATGGTTGTTCAGATAGCCAATTAGACGATGATGGTGATGGAATTATGAATGATAAAGATTTATGTTCAAATACACCAATAGGAGAAGATGTTGATGCCAACGGATGTACCTTGCTAGCTTCTAATAATTTCAAAATTGAAACAATAGCAGAAACCTGTCAAGGTAAAAATAATGGTCAAATAATAATAAATGCTCAAACTTCGTATAGTTATGAAGCTAATGTTAATGGAACCGTTTATAATTTTACTACCAGTAAAACTATTGATAATTTAGTCCCAGGGAACTATGAAATATGCATTGTAGTGACGGGCAAGACATCACCATACTGCTATAATATTACCATAGATGAAGGCATTATTATTTCTGGTAAATTAACCTCAAAAAGTAGTAAAACAACAGTAGAAATTTTAAAAGGAACAGCTCCGTATCAGTTATACATAAATGGAACATCTATTTTAAGAACAATGTCTTCAACCTTTGATGTTGATATCAAGCATGGTGATTTAATTGAGGTAAAATCGGATGTTGCTTGTGAAGGAGTTTTCTCAGAAACGATTCAGTTATTTGATAAGATAACAGTATATTCAAATCCTTCTCATGGATTATTTGAGTTAGCTATCCCTTTAAACCTTAAAGAAGTTACTATTGAGATATATAACAATAGTTCTCAATTGATTTCAAGAAGAACTTATCCAATTACTAATGGAAAGGTTCAGTTAGATTTAACAAATAAATCAGTTGGAGTTTATCTATTGAAATTATTGATTGAAGATCCAATTACACTTAAAATAATTAAAAAATAGCTATGAAAAATATTGTCTATATATCTGTTTTTAGTTTTTTGCTTTGTTCTTGTGGGGGTGGTGGAGAAGATAACCTAACACCAGAACCACTGCCAATAGTAAATAAAGCACCAAGTACTCCAACACAAATAACACCTTCAAACAATCAATTGTGTATTGATTATATGGTAGTTTTTCAATGGAATGTAGCTTCAGACCCAAATGGAGACCCTGTTAGTTATGTGATGCAAGTAGCTACAGATAATCAGTTTACACAAAATTTACAAACTAAGACTAGCTCAAGCACTACTATTTCGGTAACTTTAAACAAAGGAGTAGCATATTATTGGAGGGTACAAGCAAAAGATAGTAAAGGACTAACAAGTAGTTATTCTTCCACTTTTAGTTTTTACACAGAAGGTGATGGAGAATCTAATCATTTGCCATTTTCACCAGCAATAGTAAATCCTGAACAAAACTCCATTGAACATGAAGCAATAGTTACTTTAGAGTGGACTGCAAGTGACGTAGATTCAAATGATACACTTTCATTTGATGTGTTTTTCGATACTGTGAATCCGCCTGCTATAAAAGTTGCAGAAAATCATTCAGAAACTACTTTAAATCAGACCCTAGAGTCATCTAAAAGTTATTATTGGAAGGTGGTAGTAAAAGATGATAAAGGTGGAGAAACTATTGGTCAAATTTGGTGTTTTAAAACGGATTAACTAAATAATAATCCAATCAACTTATAGAAAGCATTTTTCAATTCTTCTTTAACCAAAGTTTCATTATTTAAATTGTAGCTTCAGTTATGGAAATACTAAAATAGGTAAAAATGAAACGGTAACTAAAATTAACTAATTTTTCTTATTACGTCAGTTAGTTGCTTTCTTTTGTACTTTTTTCTTTGTCATAATTTTAATTGCTTTAGCATTTTTTGTGTCACCATTTTTCTTTGCATATAGGTGTTTTTAAACATTTGACCATTCATATTAATACATTTACCATTTTACAGTCTTAGCTTTTTTCTATCACGATTTTGATAAGTACCATCATTTAAAGTTATTTTATCTTGTAATCTAAACTGGTCTCGATCCCTAATTTGAAGAAGATCTACATCAACTAATATTAACAACCTCTATCTCTGTCTTAACCTTTAATTTGTTCTTTGTCTTGTGCAATTAATCCTACAGTTCCAAGAACTATAAAAATTAAAAATATTACTACTTTTTTCATGATTTATTATTAACAATAATTGTTACTATCTTCCAAGTTTATACTGTATCTAAATTAGGTATAATAATGGTTATTAGATATTAAATTGATAATTATCATCTCTAATTACTTATTTTTTTTCTATAATATTAGTGCCTATTGGTTATATAATTTGACCTTTTTTTAAATGAAAGTTTTAATTTTAAAAAAAATAGCCCATACAGCGTATTTATACTATATGGGCTTAATTGTAAGATTTTAGTTATTTT
>Ga0193955_1000048_pt1 | contig 74523 bp, 72 predicted proteins | sample BB_6_MG_FD_140343 | JGI IMG/M metagenome (GOLD analysis project Ga0193955, IMG submission 140343) | Microbial mat bacterial communities from the Broadkill River, Lewes, Delaware, United States - BB_6_MG | ecosystem: Environmental > Aquatic > Freshwater > River > Microbial mats | place: USA... | reverse complement strand
TCTAAACTCTTCACTATAAACTACTCTTGCCATTTTTAACCCTATTAAATCTCATAATGTATTTACATTATTCTATCTAAATTACTGAATTAAATATTGTCTAGTTTATAGGGGACATTCCATGTTGAGCAGCTTTTGAAATCCATTTAAATGCCTTTTGATAGTCATTTTTATTATATGCCTCTATTCCTTTATTAAGGTTATTTGCTAGCAAACTACCAAGCAGTAGATATATTGTTAATAGGTATTTCATGGATATCCTTATTTAGCTTTGAAGAAATTTTAGTTATTATATCTCAAAAAATAACATATTTCAATTTTATACTGACTTAACCCTAAAGTGTTTGATAGAAGAGGTATTGAGCTTGAAAAATATGATTTATTAAATTTAAACGAATAGTTTTTACTGGATTTTATTTAAATTATATATAAAATAGCATATCTGTTGTGTAAGTGAGGGTATAAGTATATATATGTTGTTTGTTTAAGTCCATAGTTCATGGTATATTTATATAAAGCGAATAGATGAAACAAATTAAATTATTGTAGAATGGATAAACTAAAGGTGTTGTAAGGTTGTTATATGGAATTGAAGTTAGTAGTTGAGTTGATTCAAGGTGTTTTTTATTTTTTAGGTTTTTTATTTTTAATTAAAACAATTATAGAGATTAAAGAAGTTTGGATGATTAAGGGGGACAACGATGCTAAGCTATTCGCTTATAATACTGTTCACAACCATGCAAGAATTTCTGGATTATTTGCTTCTGGAGATGTGTCTCATAAAAAATGTTCCGTAGGTGCTGCAGGATTAAGAACTGAAGTTTTAAATGAGCCAGTGGATAAGGATAAGAGTGTGACAATTAGATTTAAAAAAGATAATCCTAATTTTACATTTATTCCTCAATCAAAATTGAATGCTATTTCTTAGGCATATTATGAAAATTAGATACATTCTAAAAAGTTTTATGTATAAGTTTATTGTTTACTTTTATTACAAGATTTATCAAATAAAAAAATATAGAATAAGTAAGTTCAATTTTGATAAACAAATTTACCAAAAATATAGCATGAAAAATTAATGAAAATGTACTCATGTTTTATGTTTCGCACCCGCGAAACTCATTCAATCATCCTTATTGCCTGAAGCAATCACATCAGCAACACTCGTAAGAGTGGTGGCTCTTCGCTCTTCAAAACTCCCCGCTCTTCAAAATAATCATAAAAAAAAGTTGTTAGTAAATAGTATTAGTAAGTTATTGATCTAAATTCAATGTGAATTTTAACCGAGTTCGGACGAAGTGGTCGCCATAGGCGAAATATTCATTGTTTAATTTTAGGGGCTTTTAGTAGGTTGGCTCTTGATTTTTTAATGTTTCGCAAGGGGGAATGATAGATTAAAGTTGTTTTAATATTTAAATTTTAGAATTTATGTTATCAAAATAAAGGACCAGTATGTCAGTTACAATACCGCAAGGTAATAAAGTTGAAACTTTAAAAAATAAAGCAAGAAAGTTAGGTTTAACAGAAGATGCAATAAGAAGTTGTGGGAATGATATTGATGAGTTACAGAATTTAATTAATGAAGAAGTATGTAGGAATTGGGTTTCAGAGTTTGTTGAATCCTTAAAGAAGAAAGCTAAAGATTTAGGGATAACATATGATTTAATAGAAAGTTGTGATGAAGATATTGAAAAGCTACAAAATTTAATAGATATAGCCGAAAGAGATAATTAAAAGCATAGATAATTATCAATTATGTAAAGGAAAGTTGCAAATGTGCAATTTATAGTGGAATAGTTGTTGCATAATGAAACATGTAATGTGTGATGATATGTATCAAAAAAATACACTTATGTTTATAAATAGCTTAAATTATATATTCTATTAAGAAGTTTGTGATAGTATCTTTATAAATGCTTGTGAAACATTTGTGAAACAATTTTGTATAGTTTTATCAAATATTCACTATGAAATTAATTTTTTAACATAAAATTATCAAAAGATATTAGTTTGTTTAGAAAATTAAACTAACCAAAAGAATTATTTAAGTATAATTCCGAAATTATTTTAAAGGAGAACAAATGGTTATTTCTAATAACAATGTTGACATGGGTTACTTCCCTAATTCTTCTTTTATTCACGATTCGATAAATAATGCTGTAAAAAATTTTATCAGTTCTATAAAAGTTAGTTATGAAACTAAAAAAGCTGCTAAAGAAAAAGCAGACTTAGAGAAATTTGTTTTAATTTTATCGAAAGAATTTCACACTGTAAATGCTGATATAGAAAGTATGCAGGATATAGTATCAATTTATGTTATAAATGATATTGAAACTGATTCTGATGTTCTTGGAGATATCAACGATTTAGCGATTAGACTATCTCCTCGTGTTGAAAAGATTTTAGATTTGGAATGGATCCATGAACTTCATGAACCATACAAAACTATATTATTGGAGTCTGTTGAAGAACTATATGAATCTTTAGTTAATTTAGACTTCATAACTTCACAAAAAATTGCACAGGGTTATCTTGACTCTACTGAAACAAAAGACCTACTCGAAGAAGCTTAAAGTCCTAATAGATAAGGGGCTTTTTTCGCGTGAAGAGTATGATGAAACAATTAATTTATATAAAAAAGATCCAAACGACCATAAATTAAGACCACATCCTATCGCTTGTAAAAAAGGTAAATCTATTACATCTATAACGATACCAAATACACAATTTAGAATTTTAATCACTAAAAATAATTGTGAATCAAAATATAATATTTTGTCATGGATTGGAAAACATAGAGAATATGATATTATCATAAAAAATCAAAAAAATTGTAAACATTTATTTTTGGACTGTAAAGAGTTAGAGAAATTAGACCTAGCCTAGAAAATATTATTTTTTAACAATATTTAAAAAGGTATCGACAGCTTTTTTAGCCATTTGTTCTTTTTGATTGCTATATTTTTGTGTTATAGTTATATTAGCGTGTCCTAAAGCTTTTGAAACACCCTCTATAGGCACATTGTTATTAATAAGTATAAAACCTAATAAGTGTCTAAAGTCATGTATACGCATTGTTATACCAATGTTTTCTTGTATTCTTTTCCATAATCTTTTAGGAATAGCAGTTAATTTATTACCTGTCCTTGGAGACTTAAATAGTAGCCCTTTTTTTTCTTTGATAATCTCAAGGTGTTCTAAAAGTTCATCATCTAGTAAGAAAGTTTGGTTTTTACGAATTTTATTATTATAATCACGAATTATGTATGATTTATTATTAAAATTGATATCTTCCCACTGCAAAGAGCGAACTTCATTACTTCTACGACCACGGAGCAAAAACATAAACATTACACGGTAATGATTATCTGGAATATTCATTATCTCTTTAACTAATGCTTTTACTTTGTCATCTGGAAGAGAAAAATATCTAGTATTATCATACTTTGGAAATTTTAAATGATCAGTTATATTTTTCTCAACGATTCCATACTCAATAGCTTTCTTATAAAGTGGTGAGAATATTTCTTTGACTGTAACAATATAGCTACCTTTTTTACCTTCATCAATCATCTTATTTACAATTTTTTGTAGGTCACTGCTAGTTATAGATGATAGCTTTTTATTTTGAAGTGAAGAGGGGACATACTTATCATAAAACCAATCAGCGCTTTTATGCCTGTTGGTTGAAATAGTATTTTTTCTTAGCTCTTGATATTCTTTAAAAAATGTGTCTAGGGTAGGGTTGTCTACTCTTTTAGTAGATCTACCAGCTTTAACTGTATTTATAAGCTCTACACGTCTATTAAAAGCAAGAGATGGATTAGTCTTAAATTCATCGTTAGAGTATCCAACAATTTGTTCAATTTCTACTCCATCGACTTTAGCTCTAGCAAGGTAAGTTTTTACCTTTGATTTAGTGTCTTCTTTAACATATATTCCAGTATACTTTGTTTTCTTATAATCTTTTCTAGTTCCCATAAAAGAAGTATATCTAAATTTACCCCACTTTTTACCCCACTTTTTTAGTAAAAATTAGTATGATTATATATAATTTAGTAAATATAAAAGTTTAAAGTAAGTGCTTCTAAAGCCTATTGTAAAGGCTTTAAAAAAGATTTATATGTTTTAGTAAATATTATAGCTTTTACGCTCATAACGGAGTGGTCCCGTGTTCGAGTCACGGCGAACCCACCACTTTTAAACTCCCTAAATAACAATAATATAAAGAATTTAGAAACACAAAATCTCTCTTAAGTTTTCACTGGCTAGCCACATTGAAAAATTTATTACGCCAATTAAATAAAAACATTAATATATTAGTTTTGATTTAGTGTCACCATTATGCAACAAAAAGTGCTTATCTGCGGTCACACTAAAAAATTAAATCCCTAAATATAATTATATTACAAGGTGGTATGTCATTACGAATACGAGAAAATATCTGTTCATGTTATTATGAAAGTATTTTGATAGCATTAAAAAGCATTGCTAGATACAAAAAATTATTTAGTTAGAGTTAAGCCTTTGAGGTCTTAGCTATAAAAAGCTTTTGGTTCCTCTTGAATCGTACATATCTCTAAACCTAAAGGTTATTAGATTTTGCATAATTGCAAAGAGTATTATAAAGTTTAAAAAACTACTTCCTCCATAACTAAACATGGGCAGTGGGACTCCAACTACGGGAGCATACCCTATGGTCATAGAGATATTTACACCCATGTACACAAAGATCATAAATGATATGGCAATGGTAACTACCTTGATGTAGTAATCGGTATTAAACACACTTAAACTAAGAAGATGTAAGATTAACATCACATAAACTAAAATAATACCAAGCCCACCTAAAAAACCACTCCTCTCAACTAAAAAAGCAAAAATAAAATCACTTGTTGCAATAGGTAAAAACTTCATTTGTGTTTGAGTTGCTTCGTCTTTACTTTTACCATTCATTCCACCAGAACCTATTGCAATGATCGATTGTTGAACATGGTAAGAGGGTTTTTCACTAATAAAATCTTTGATACGCACTTTTTGGTAGTCGTGTAAAGCAAACTTATAAACAAGAGGAGATGCAAGTAAAATTCCACCAATTATTACCGCCCAGATCTTCCAGTTAACTCCAATAAAAAACAGTGTTCCATAACCAATGATCAGTAAAACTAGCGCAGTTCCTAGATCGGGTTCTTTAGCTATTAAGAAAAAAGGTAACAATATGTAGGCGCTGATTTTCAAAAAATCTTTTAGTTGGTAACCATCTCTTGGGGGTGGAACTTTATTGATAAGGTAAGCCAACATTAAAATAAGTGCAGGTTTTACAAATTCTGAGGGCTGGATAGTTGCATTTATAAAGGGAAGTTCTAACCACCTTTGAGCACCCATTCCACGTGTTGTACCAAAAAATTCAACGGCAATTAAAAGTAAAATATTTCCCCAATATATGAGGGGAATAAGCCAACTCATTCTTCTAATAGGAAGTAAAAAAACAATAATATAGGCAATGAGTGCAATACCAACGTAAGCCATCTGTTTTTGAGCCAACATGGGAACTGCTTCGTTAATCAACCAGTGCGAAGTAAGCACCAAAGGTATGATAAGAATAATAGAAATGAAATCAAATTGTGCTAAAATGCTCTTATCAATTCTCCACAAACTACACTACTCCAAATTTTTACAGAATTGTAACACAAAAGGTTTATAAAAGGTATATATATGAGTGATATTCAAAGTTACATTTGTAATAATTCTGAACGTTTGGACACTTTTTTAGCGCATGAGCTAAATCAAAGTCGTTCCCAAGTTGCGCAACTGATCAAAAAAGAATGCGTTTATGTTGATAACAAGCTTGTTTCACGAGCAGGTGTTAAGTTAAAAGAATCTCAAGAGGTTCGCATAGAGTTTCCACTTGTTCAAGAAGCACCCGCATTAGAAATAGACTTTGATGTTGAAGTGTTGCATGAAGATGAGAGTTTATTGGTTATCAATAAACCAAGCGGTTTAACAGTTCATCCTGCTCCAAGTGTTAAAGAAGCAACCTTGGTTGATTGGTTAAAGCACAAAGGAGTTAGACTCTCTACTATAAGTGGAGAAGAACGTCATGGAATTGTTCACCGTTTAGACAAAGGAACAAGCGGAGTGATGGTTGTAGCTAAAACAAATGAAGCTCACCAAGCATTAAGTGAACAACTCCAAGACAAAAGTATGGGACGTTTTTATCTAGCGGTTATTGAGCCACCTTTAAAAGATGATATAACTGTTATTGAAGGACCTATCAAACGAAGTGCAAACAACCGTTTAAAAATGGCATGTGAAGCAGGTGGAAAAGACGCTAAAACAGCTTTTAAACAACTCGCTTTAAGTATGGATGAAAAGTATCAACTTATTGGGTGTAAACTCTTTACAGGACGCACCCACCAGATACGCGTACACCTTGAAACAAAAAGTCGTCATATCATTGGTGATCATCTTTATGGTGCGGTAAAAAAAGATGATAAATCGGAACGAATTTTGCTTCATGCTTACGAATTACACTTTATCCATCCCATGACAAAAGAGATGGTTTCATTTGTTGCTCCAATAGAGCAAATAATGGAAAATTTTATAGAGAAAAAATTTGAGAGGGAGCAAATTGATGAAGTTATTGAACCTAAGTTCATTATTAACAGTTTCAACCATTCTAATCCTTAGTGGATGTGGAGCAAAGCCTAAGCCCAAAAAAGAAGCAGTTATTGACGCGTCACTTCCAAAAGTATCGTTAACGCGTACAGCGACGAAATCGGATATGACCTCGATCGCTTTAGAGTGGAAAAGAATCAAAGACAAAAGAGTTGAAGGAATCTATATTTACAGAGAATCTTTGGACGAAAATAAAAGCATTGATCCTGCTAAATATGATCCATACTTAGACACAATTGACAATAGATTTTCTACTCATTTCTTAGACACAGATGTTCATCCAGGACACAGATATAACTATTATTTTATATCTTACAGTGATGATGCTCAAGGTGAACGTAGTGAGATCTACCAGACTGCGACAAAACCTGTGTTGTCTTCAGTGACATGGATCTATGCTGCAAATGGTATGCCAAGAAGTGCAAAGATCTTGTGGCGTCCACACACAAATAAACTTGTAAATGCGTATGAGATCTACCGAAAAACTTTTAATGAACAAGAGTGGAAACTTGTGACAAAAATAGATGGAAGGTTGAGTGCTGAGTACATAGATCTAGGTCTAAAAGACAGTTATACTTACCAGTACCATGTTCGTGCGTTGACCTACAACGGTATCCGTTCAACGCCAAGTCAATCTGTAAAATCAATTACAAAAGATTTGCCATTGGTTGTAACCAATGTACAAGCAAGTGACAATATACCAAAAAAGATAAAAATATCTTGGGATGCTTCGGATGAAAAAGATTTTTCTCATTACAATCTTTATAGATCCAAAGATGCTGATGGAAGTTACGTTCTTTTAGCTAAGTTAAAACGTAGCAACTTTGAAAATGCCGTTCAAGAAGATGGTGCAAAATATTTTTACATGGTTACTTCAGTTGATAAAGATGCTTTAGAATCACCTTATCAAACTCACTCTACACAAGGTATGAGTATGTCAAAACCACTACCACCTGCGGTTGTTGATGCAAAGTTGATCGGTAATGAAATAGTGATCAAATGGAGAAAAAATGACCAGCGTGCTAAAAGTTTTATTGTAAGAAAAAGATACAATGAAGGGCTTTTTAACACCATAATAGATGAGTTTAATGACATAAAAGAAAAAAGTTTTATTGACACACAAATAACTCCAAATACAAAATATTTTTATCAAGTATTATCAGTAGATAAAAACGGAATTACCTCAGAACCAACCATAGAAGCCGTTATACAAACAAAAGAAAAAGAGTAAAATAGATGCCACACCTACATATAGAAAAATTTAATCAATTAGAACTCCCTTATTCAAAAGATGGAGTATCTTTTAATTTTTATGCTCAAAATGCAAAACATGATGAGGAATTATTAATCTCAACAACAGTAGAAAATGAAGATTTTTTTCTACTGTTAAAAGATGATGAAAACAAAAAACTTTTAAAAACAGACAAATTAACACGCCCATCATCTACTCAAAAAGTACACAACGCACTTTTAACTTATGCAAAAGAAGCTAACTTAAATGTTATTTCTTCAAACGTACACACAACGGCAAAAAATGTTCATTTAGAAGAAGTGAGTGCTTTAAAAAAGATCGAATACTTTGCAGAAAGTTTTCCAGAGGCAAATTCGGTAGCAATTGAAGTTGGTTTTGGTTCGGGAAGACACCTTTTACATCAAGCTAAAAACAATCCTGATACTTTGTACATTGGTATTGAGATCCATAGACCTTCTATTGAGCAAGTGTTAAAGCAGATCAGTATTCAAGAATTGGATAACTTGTTGGTACTTGATTATGATGCCAGACTATTTATGGAGCTTGTTCCCTCAAATATTGTGAGCCAAATCTTTGTTCATTTTCCAGTGCCTTGGGATAAAAAAGAACACAGACGTGTTATATCTACATCGTTTATTGAAGAAGCCAGAAGGGTTTTAAAAGTAGGGGCTACGCTTGAACTTAGAACAGACAGTGAGAATTATTACGCTTATTCATACGAAACCTTTATAAATTTTCCAAAAATTACACTTAACATACGGAAGAACAGCGATATTGAAGTCAGCTCAAAGTATGAAGACCGTTGGAAAAAGATGGAAAAAAATATTTATGATGTGACAATGATTAATGATCTTGAATCAGATCCATTACATATAGAAGGAAACTTCGATTTTGCAACAGCTAAAAAAGAGACGCAAGCCTTAGTGGATCTAGGTGCAACTACAACAAGGTTTGATGGTGGATTTATTCATTTTGAAAGAGCTTACACTTTAAATAATGGTGTCATGTTAAGGGTATCAATGGGAAGTTTTGACAGACCAGAACATTTGTATGTTTTAGTACGAGATAAACAGATCAGTTACTATCCATCTACACCCTTAAAGTCTAAAAGCAATTTAAAAGCACATCAGTTTTTAAATGAGGTTTTAAATGGATAAAGTTATTCTTGCTAAAGATTTGTCACTCAGTTATGATATGAATCAAACCATTATTAAACAAGCAAATTTTAGTATAGAATCGGGTAGTTTTGTTTTTATAACGGGAGCAAGTGGTAGTGGTAAGTCAACACTTTTAAAATCACTCTACGGGGCAATTAAACCAAAAAATGGTTCTTTAATTGTGGGTGGTGTAGAGTTAAGCAGTGTGTCAAAAGGAAAACTTAATTTTTTGAGAAGACATTTAGGCATTGTTTTTCAAGATTATAAGCTTGTAAAAGAATGGACTATTGAAAAAAATATAACCATGCCTTTGCTGATAAATGGGTATGAAAAAGGGGTGACACTCAACCAAGCAGAATCTCTTTTAAAACATGTTCGTCTAACCCATCAAGCAGGAAAATATCCAATGGAGTTAAGTGGGGGAGAGCAACAGCGTGTAGCCATGGCAAGAGCTTTATCTCATAATCCTATTTTAATTTTAGCAGATGAACCTACGGGAAACTTGGATGAGTACTCATCTCAACTTATTTGGAACCTTTTAGAAGGTGCAAACACCCAGCTTAAAACAACGGTTATTGTTGTAACCCACCATATACCTTCAACACTAAATGTGGACTACAAACATTATCATATAGAATATGGAGAGATTAGTGAAATCAGTTAAAAATCATTTATCGCTAATAATAGCACTTATGAGTATCTTGTTTTCCATTCAAATATTTATGGTGGCAGAACGATCGATAGATGCGTATAAACAAAATCTTGCAAAAAATTATTCTGTGGTTATTGTGAGTGAAAAACGTATTTTACAAAAAGATATTTTGTCTTTAGACAAGTTAATAAAAAGGTCACAAGAGTTATCTCCTGATAGTGTAATCAAACGCTTAAATACCAATATTGATAAGAATAATATAGAACTATTAAAATTAACACTTCCTAAGTTTTACAAGTTGTATTTAGAAAAATTTCCAAGTCCAAAAGAGATAGAAAAGTTACGTAAAAATCTTTTTAAAAATACCTCCATTGTAAAAATTGAAGATTTCTCAAACAACCATGATGTAACGTATAAACTTTTGATGTTGTTTAAGGGTGTGATTTTAGTATTTGCGGTTGTGATCTCGATCGTTACAATGTTGTTGATCTTAAAAGAGTTGAAAATATGGCAGTTTAAACACTCTGAAAGAATGAATATTATGGGGCTTTTTGGTGCTCCAACATGGCTTAGATCTGCTGTGTTATTTAGATTGTCTATTGTGGATGCTTTTATTTCGAGTGTCTTAGTTTTTGTACTTTTTATCTATCTTTCAACACATGAGTTGGTATTAAAACAGTTTAGTAATCTTAACATTGATGTGGTTATTTTTGATAAAGTAAACGATTTTTTACTCCTTTTAGGGGTATCGTTAATGTTATCTATATTTTTAGCAACAATGATTGTTTTGGGACATAAAGAGGAAGTATGATAAAAACAATTTTTGTTTTGTTTTTAATGTTGTCTTCTTTAGAAGCAAAAAACACCATTGATGCAAAAATAAATAAAACATCAAAAAAAATAAAAAACTTTTCTAAAACTTACAGTTCTATAAATAAGAAAATGGCAAACAATGCCAAGGCTATTTTGAAACAAAAAAAAGATATTTACAAACAGCAAAAATATTTAAAAGAGTTAAAACAACAATTAAGTCTTAAAGAAAAAACCTATAAAAGCAATACAAAGGTTCTCTCAAAACTTAAGTCAGAACAAAATAAACTTCAACAATCACAAGAAGATATTGAACATGAATTGGTTTTTACCATCGCAAAAAGTGTTTCATTAAGTGTTATTCTTGATGAGAGTGAAGCGAGTGACGAATCGGCATTAATAGAGTTAGAAGTTTTAAAGGCAATGCTGAATAAAACAAAAGAAAAAGCGAAGAAACTCAATAAAAAGTTTTATGCAAACGATATATTGATTCAATCAAAAAAAGATCAAGCAAACAAGCTTGAAAATGAGATTCAAACAATTGATAAAAAGCAAAAAAAATTGATTGATGTACAAAAGAAAAACAAAGCCTCTTTGGCTTCTTTGCAAAAGTCAGAAAAGTCGTATAAAACAGAGTTGAAAAAACTACTTAAAAAGCAAGATACGCTTAAGCATACTTTGTCAAAATTAAAAATTGTCAAGCTTGATTCGATTAAAAAAGCCAAAGAAGATGAAAGAAGACGTAAAGCTTTTGCTGCTAAACAAGATGACAAGGACCTACCAAAAGTTAAAAAACATGGAAGTTCGTACCAAAAAGTAAAAACAAAAAAATACAAGGGCCCTAAAACGATAACACCTATTTATCCATACACAATTACTAAAAAGTATGGTACATACACGGATCCTATCTATGGCATAAAGATTTTTAATGAATCAATCTCTATGATGCCTAAAAAGAAAAACACAAAGGTAAAAACAGTCTTTAACGGTAAGGTTATCTATGCAGACAAAACAGCGGTTTTAAATAATATTGTTATTGTTGAACATAAAAATGGTTTGCACACGATCTATGCAAATTTATCACAAATTTCACCTAATATTAAAAAAGGTAAAAAGATCAAAAAAGGTTACACTATTGGTCGTGTAAATGAAGAATTAATTTTTGAGGTTACCCAAAAATCTTACCATATCAATCCTATAAGGTTATTCAAATAACTTATCTTTAAGTTATGATATAATAGTTTAAAGAGATTGATATTTAGGTGTAAATATGGATTACCGCAGAGATTTAAACAACAGTCGTAACAATCAAATATATTATACTCAACTTAAAAAAGACAATGCAGCAAGACGCAAAAGAAAAAAAAGCAGTTCTTTTGGTTCTCAAAAATTTCAAGTTGAAGATATTGTCTGGGCACCTGATGGATATGAGGGTGTTTTTTTATTTTTATACTTTATATCTGTACCATATATTGTAGGGTCATTATTTTTATTTTTTGCTGTAGCCTCAGGTGATCTTGAGAGTTTTTTAAAACTTAATACCGCTGCATTTTTTATTGTTTGGGCAATTGGATATGAAATAGTTGCATCTATTGTACTTTTTTGGATTTTTATTTTATTTTTAAGATATAACGATGATGAGGAATACGGTTAGGAGTGCTTAATATTCTTTTGATATAATTGCATCAAATATTAAATATTGAGAGAAACATATGAACTTTATTGAAACTCGTGGAAATGATCCAAAAAATCCTCAAGCAGTTACTTTTTCAGAAGCTATTTTAAGCCCAATCGCTTCGTACGGTGGTTTGTACGTCCCTGAAACGCTACCAGAATTAGGACAAGATTTTTTAAACAAACACATAAACTCCTCTTACAAAGAGTTGGCATTTGATGTGTTAAAACAATTTGAAATTGATATAGATACAAATGTAATTTTAGAAGCATTGGATCTGTATGATAATTTTGACGATGCTAATAACCCTGTACCGGTTGTAAAAGTAAAAGATAATCTATTTGTAAGTGAACTCTACCATGGTCCAACACGTGCATTTAAAGATATGGCACTTCAACCTTTTGGAAGAATATTGTCATCTGTTGCTCAAAAGAAAAACGAAAACTATCTTATTTTAGCAGCGACAAGTGGTGATACAGGTCCCGCTGCATTAGAAACGTTTAAAAATCAAAAAAATATACAAATGGTTTGTATTTATCCTGCTAAGGGTACAAGTGATGTACAGCGTCTTCAAATGGTTACTGAAGATGCAAAAAACTTAAAAGTAGTGGGGATCAATGGTAACTTTGATGACGCGCAAAGTGCATTAAAGTCACTTTTGGCATCTAAAGACTTTAATGAAACGCTTCGTGCAAAAAATATTTCATTATCAGCAGCTAACTCTGTTAATTTTGGTCGTATTATCTTTCAAATTATTTATCATATTCATAGTTATTTAGAATTGCTACGTCAAAATGAGATTAGTATGGGTGAGAAGATCTATATCAATGTTCCAAGTGGAAACTTTGGAAATATCTTAGGTGCTTTTTATGCACAAGAGATGGGATTACCCGTAGAAAAATTGGTGGTTTCATCAAACAAAAACAATATCTTAACTCGACTTATTAATACAGGGATCTATGATATTAAAGACGATGAATTGATCTTAACGACATCACCAGCTATGGATATTTTAAAATCATCCAACGTTGAGAGAGTTCTGTACAGCTTGTATGGAGCACAAAGAACCAAAGAGTTGATGAAGAACTTAGACGATGAAGGTAAATACGAATTGAGCAAAGATGAGTTAGCTCAACTTCAAGAACTTTTTATTGCGGACTATTGTGATGATGCTCAGGGAAAAAACTATATTAAATCGGTGTTTAATGAAGGTTACTTAATGGATCCACACACAGCTACTTGTTTAAAATCTTATGAGAATATTTGTGATTCAAAGATTAAGTCTATTATTTATTCTACTGCTGAATGGACAAAGTTTTCTCCAGTAATTGCCAATGCTTTAACGGGTGAAGTTGACACAAGAGATCTAGACGCACTTTCGTCAATCTCTAAAGAAGCAAAAGTAGAGATTCCAACAATGATAAAAGATCTCTTTACAAAAGAGATAGCGCATAAAACCGTTGTTGAAAAAACAGAAATTCAAAAAGAGATTTTAAATTTCTTATAAGCAATAAACTTTAGATCAAAAGCTCAGGTTCTGCTTTTCCATAGTAGAATCCTTGGGCATAATCCACCCCCAAAGAACGTATTTTTTCATCTATCTCTTTAGAACTTACAAATTCAGCAATGGTTTTCATGTTTGATTGTTTCGCAAAATTTACGATAGAACGAATCACTTCAGCTGTTCTCTCATCTTCAAGTACATGTTTTACAATAGATCCATCAATTTTGACATAATCGGCTTGAAGTGAAATCAAGTAGTCATAATTTGAATACCCGCTTCCAAAGTCATCTATGGCAATTTTTGCACCTTCTTTTTTAAACTTTGAAATTGTTTTTGAAATATAATCACTGTCTTCTATCTCTTCAGATTCTACAATTTCTAATACAAGTTTTTTAAATATATTGTGTTTAAGTGCACTCTCATAGACAAAGTTCATTAACGATTCATTCATAAGATCTTCTATACTTAGGTTGATAGAAAATTCAGAGGATTCTTTAGAAAATTTGTTAATCGCTTTTTCAACAATTTTATAGGTAAGTTCTGGGTATATTTTTGTTTTTTTGGCTACGTCTAAGTATTCACCTGGAAATACAACTTCACCATTCTCTAAAAGTCGCATAAGACATTCATATTTTTCTATGGTGTTGGTATGGTAGTTGTATATGGGTTGAAAATAAGGACGTATTTTATCTTCTTCGAGGGCTTTATAAAGTTTATCTACCCATATTATAGTGTGTTTGTATTGCTCGATATTATTCATTGAACTGTCATAAGCAAGTATCTTACATTTTCGGCTTTTAGCTTCACTAAGTGCTATATCGGCAAAGGTTAAGAGGTTTTCATCATCTGTTGCTATTCCTGAGGTATAGGTGAGTGTAATTTGGGTATCGTTTACGTGGTAAGGTTCTTTAGCTAGATTGTCCATAAAGGTATTCATATTTAAGAGTACTTGTTCTTCATCTTCTACAAGTGTATAGAGTGCAAATATATCTCCTTGAACACGGTATAAAGTGTAGGTATCATCGTTTATAAAGTTAAAAATTTTCGTTGAAAATTCTTTGAGTATCTTATCTCCTGCTTCATGCCCTTGCGAGTCATTAAGCTCTTTAAATCGATCAATGTTAATAAGGGCTAAGACCCCATGAGAATTTTTAGTCAGTGCTTGGATCAAACTTACTCTGTTTCCAAGACCTGTTAATGAATCGGTACTAAAGATACTTTTTAATTTAGCTCTGTTGTCAATAACCTCTGTAACATCAGTTCCAGCTGAAATATATTCTATGATCTTTCCATCTGGATCTTTGATTGGAACAATGGTGGTGCGGTTATAGTAACTCTCACCATCTTTTGTTTTGTTTTTTATAATCCCTCTCCAGATTTTTCCTTTTTGGATCTGCTGCCATAAGGATTTAAACTGTTTTTTCGGTGATTCTGGATTACGGACAATATTATGACTTTTGCCAATCACTTCTTCTTCACTAAAGCCTGTTGTTTTTGTAAAGTTACGATTTACATAGGTAATTATACCCTTAGAATTAGTTTTAGATACCAGTGAACTTTTGTCTAAAATAAGCTTGTATTGTTCAAACATATTCATCTGTTCTTTACGAGATTTTTCCACTTTTCGTATTTTATTGGATATAAATAAAGCCGATAAAGTACTTAGAAAAATTAAAAAGGCGATTAATATAAGGTTTTGAAATAAACTTTCATATAAAGTATCTTTTAGCAAAGTTTTTTCTTTTATAAGCATCTCTTTTAATTCGGTTAAGTAAAACCCTGAACCTATCACCATATTCCAATCTTTAATAAGATGCACATAGGATATTTTTTTATCTTTAATTGTTATGTCATCAGGTCTGTTCCAAATATAGTTTATGTATCCATTGCCTTGTTTTTTTGCAAGTATGTTCATATTTTGAAAGAGTAATTGACCATCGTATGATTTAAAGTCTTTCATATTCTTTTGATGAAGTTTTGGATCTGGATGAAGAATAATAGTATGATTAAAGTCGTGAACCCAAAAATAACCATAGTTATTATCACCAAAACGCTCTTTTTTTAATTCTTTAAAAATGATATTTTGAACTTTTTTTTGCAATTCATCTTTGTAGATTCCAGAAACTATATAAATATCAAGACCATCTACTTTTTTAGAATAAACGTATTTTTTATATTGATTATTAGGATTGGTGTTTGGTTTGTACCAATTGTATTTTCCAAAGTTTTCTTTTTTACCCATACTCTCTTTAATAAAAGCTTTAAGCTCTTTATTGTTTTTTGCCAAATCATACATGTTTTTACCAATGTATTCTTTGTGGGTTTTATGGTAAATTATAATCCCTTTTGAATTATAAAGATAAAAATAACCGGTATCATTATCCCAAGTGTATTTATCAAGTTCATCTTTGTAAATTGATATTAGATCTTCTTGGGAGAGAGATGTATTTGTGTGGTTGCTAAACATACCATTAATAAAGTTACTTTTTTCTATAAGTCTTTCTCTGTACATTTCATGACTAATAGCTTGAAGAGTTTCAATACGTTTCATAACACGTAGAACTTCTTTTTTTACCAACTCTTTGTTTTTTTCAATGTATTGTTTTTCTTGTTGTTGTACTCTGTTTTCATAGTAACTGTCTGTATGTTTGATAGAAAAAGAACCCAAAACCACACTAAAGGTTATGGCGGTCACTATGATAGTTAAAAAACTAATTTTAGATAATGAAAGTTTCATAAGAATCCTTTGTATAAAGTTTACATTTATTAACATTATAAAATTGTTAAATAAAACTTATTTTTTAGAAACTAAAATGCCTCCTAAAACAATGAAAGCGATGCCCAAAAGAGTCAATGGATCTACAAAAGCATCTCCAAGCATGTAACCAAAACCTATGGCAAAAGGTATGTTTGTGTAGCTAATAACACCTATAATACTTACCTTTGAAAAAGAATAAGCCTTAGTTAAAAGCCATTGTGAAAGAGTGGATATTAAAGCCATAACACCTATAAAAAACCATACATTAAAGCCCGTTGGAAGTATAAACTCAGGAAATAAAAAGGCTAAGGATTGAGGTGGATCTAGGTAGGGGGCACTTAAAAAAAGGAGTGCAGGAAGTAAAGAACCAACACCCACAAAAGAAAGAACAATGATCCTTGAGTCATAAATATCTTTTATTTTTTTAATGGTTGTGTACGCAGCCGCAGCGAAAAAGCCACCAAGAACACCAAGAAAGTGCTCATAAGAGATGCTTAGTCCAAAGGGTTTGGTAATAAGAACAATCCCAAAAAAACCTATTAACAGTGCTAAAATAGTACGTTTACTTAAATGTTCATTTAAAAGGTAATAGGCCAATATAGATACAAAAAGGGGCGATGTTTTGTTGAGGGTAATGGCTTCACCTAAAGGGATTACTGTAATGGTATAAAAAAACAAAATCATAGCAACGAAACCTAAAAAGCCACGTAGAAAAAGCATATGAAACTTTCCACCCTTTAAGCTTGGTGGTTTAATACGTAAAGCCCAGATAATCAGGAATACGCCTAGAATATTTCTAAAAAAAACGATTTCTAAAGCACTAATATCGTTTGAAAGAATTTTAGCAATAGCCCCATTAAGAGCTGAGATAAGTGCGCTCAAAAGCATAAATAATATGCCTTTGTCTATACTTTTTAGTTGCGTGAGAATGTTTATGATAGATCGATTGCTTTTTTGTAAGCTTGTTCAACAGCATCAATACAAGCACTTCTGACATTTCCTTTTTCAAGTGCGCCATATCCTGCAGCAGTTGTCCCCCCTGGACTCATCACACCATCTTTTAAAAGAGCAGGGTGTTGTGTTTGGATTAATTTTCCAAACCCTCCAAAAAGCCCACGCATAATTTGCATTGCGTCATCACGTTTAAGCCCTTGTTTTACAGCACCATCGGCTAAAGCTTCTGCCATGAGTGCTAAATAAGCGGGACCACTTCCAGCAAGTGCAGTGGCAATGTCAAGTTCTTTTTCACTTTGTAACCAACGTGTTGATCCAATAGAACCTAAGATCTCTTGTGCTTCATCTTTAAAATCCTCATCTCCCGTTAGGGTGGTGATAGATGCACCTACCGATGCCGCAAGATTTGGCATAGATCTAACGACACCATGAGGTTGAAAATGGGTGTACAAAGTTTTAACGGTGGTACCTGCTAATACAGAAAATATAACCCTTGATTTTCCTTTAAGTCGTTGCGCCACACTTTGTACGTTGGCAGGTTTTACACAAAGAATTACTGTTTTGTTTGATACATCGTACCCATCTAGTAGGTGTTTTTCAATCTTTATCCCGAGGTCTTTCTCAAAGGCATTTAGTTTTTCGATGTTTCTTCCAACAACTTCAATCTTGTAGTTTTGTTTTAAACCCTGCGCTATACTTAGAGCCATGTTCCCATTACCAATGAATGTTATAAGTTTATTCAAAATAATCCTTTAGCTTCAATGAAGTTTAACTAAGATGTAGATACAATCTCTTAGCTTTTATTCGTAGAAGTATAACCTAATTTAGGAACATTTTAAATGAAAAGAATCGTCATAAAAGTAGGGAGTTCTGTTTTAACTCAAAATAATGAGATAGCAAAAGAAAGAATGTTAAATCTCGTAAATCTTATTGCAAAGCTTAGAAAAAAGTACGAGGTTGTTCTTGTGTCTTCGGGTGCAGTTGCAGCAGGATATTCTGCTTTAAAACTTGATAAGTCAAAACAAATTGGTAAAAAAGCGATTGCAGCTGCTGGACAGCCCATCTTAATGTCTAGTTACAAAAAAAAGTTTGATATTTTTGGCATAGACACCGCACAAATTCTTTTAACCGAAGATGATTTTGACTCAAGAAAAAGAACTAAGATGTTTCAAGAGATAATCAATGCGCATTTAGAAAACGACATTGTTCCCATTGTCAATGAAAATGACATAAGCTCAACGCCCGAACAACTTTTTGGTGATAATGATCAACTCTCAGCAAATGTTGCGCACGCTGTTAATGCAGAGTTATTGGTAGTTTTAAGTGACATAGATGGTTATTATGACAAAAACCCATCTACAAATGAAGATGCAAAGATTCATAAAGTATTAACACAACTTCCAGCAGATGTTTTAAACGATGAAGCTACTCCGAATAACCCTTTTGCAACGGGTGGAATTGTTACCAAACTAAAAGCAGCCGATTTTTTAATGAAACGTGGCAGAAAAATGCTTTTAACAAATGGCTTTGACCTAAATGCAGCAGAATCATTTTTGTTAGAAAAAAATCACACCTTAGGGACTCTGTTTGCCCCTATGAGTAAAGAGGAAAATAAATAAATGGAAAATTATTTAGCACAGGCAAAAGCTTCTAGTAGAGTTTTAAATGCCTTAAGTGGAAGTGAAAAAAATAGAATATTAAAAGAGATGGCAGAGGCACTACGCTCAAATGTTATGAACTTAATCGAGGCAAATGCACTAGATATGACAGATGGTAAAAAGAACAACTTATCATCGGCATTAATGGACAGACTTCTTTTAGATGAAGGGCGTATAGATGCTATGGCCGTAGCCATAGAAGAGATAGCCACACTTAAAGATCCAGTGGGTCGCATTCTTGATGGTTGGGTTACAGAAGATGGTTTAAATATGCAAAAAGTATCTATACCAATAGGTGTGATAGGAATTATTTATGAATCTCGCCCAAATGTTACAAGTGATACAGCGGCTTTATGTTTTAAAAGCTCAAATGTTTGTATTTTAAAAGGCGGTAAAGAAGCTCAACACTCTAACAAAGCGATAGCGGAGGTTCTTCAAGCGGTATTAGAAAGAAATAAGCTGCCAAAAGAGATGATCTCCCTTATTCCCGATGCTACGCGTGAAGGGGTGGACAAACTGATCAAAATGGATAAATATGTAGATCTAATCATTCCTCGTGGTGGAGCAGGGCTTATAAAGCATGTTAGTGAAAATGCAACTGTAAGTGTGGTAAAACATGACAAGGGTCAGTGTCATACCTATATTGATAAAGATGCAAAACTCGATAATGCCATAGCCATTGCGATAAATGCTAAGTGTCAACGTCCTGGCGTGTGTAATGCTATGGAAACGCTTCTTATAGACAGAGCCATTGCAAGTGAGGCATTGCCAAAATTTAAAGTAGCATTTGACAAAGAAAACACACAATTAAAAGGTTGCCTTCAAACACAAGAAATTGTAGAGATCGAACACGCAACAGATGAAGACTACGATACAGAATATTTGGCAAATATTTTAAATATAAAAATAGTCGATGGAGTTGAAGGTGCGATTGAGCATATTGTAAAGTTTACTTCGGGTCATTCAGAAGCTATTATTACAGAAAATATTACGTCAGCAGAACTGTTTTTAAATTCTATTGATGCAGCAGCGGTATATGTTAATGCCTCTACAAGATTTACTGATGGTGGTGCTTTTGGGTTTGGTGCAGAAGTTGGAATTAGTACCAACAAACTCCATGCTCGTGGACCAATGGGAATAGAGGGCTTAACCACTTATAAGTTCAAAATATATGGAAATGGTCAAACTAGAAAATAAATAAAGTAGGATAAAACTAAGATATATATTTTTTAACCTCACCTTGAAGCATTTTAAAGTGTTGTGAATAAGATCTAAAGAGTTGTTTGTATTCTTCTTTTTCAGGATTCATCAGTGATTGTTTTAACTCTTTCATCACTTCTTGAATCTCTTTTGCTCCAATGTTGGAAGTAACACCCATAATATCAAGTATAATTTTTTGAGCTGATTCAAACTCTTTTTCATCAAGAAGGGTTTGGATCTGTGTCGAAGAATCTTCATAGTTGTTTAAAAAATCTTTTAATATCTCTTTATAAAAACTTTCATCACCTCCACATACTTCTAATCCTGTATCAATATCTAAAATATTGGTTTTTAAGTGATTTTTTTGATTCTGATCTGGATCTACAAGGGCATTGTCTTGGTCGGTGTATGCCGCTAATATATCGTACAATGAATCCATTTTTAATGGTTTTTCTAAGTTTTCTTGCATCCCAGCTAAACGCATTTTAGAAACATCATCAGGTGCAATATCACCACTGAGTGCAACCACGGTTATATGAGAATATTTTGGATTTGAACGAATTATTTTTGTTGCTTCGTAGCCATTCATATTTGGCATATGTACGTCCATAAGGATCACACTAAAAGCGTCATCTTTTTCTAGTAGATCTAAGACCTCTTGACCATCATCGACAATATGTAACTCAATACCAGAATTAGAAAGTAACCCTTTGATCACTTTTTGATTTATCAGATTGTCCTCAGCAATAATAATTCGGTTGTTTTGAAATACTTTAAAATCCTCTTTAGTGATCTTAGCATGTAGTGGTACTTCTTTTTTTTCTACGCTTGAACGTAAATACTGAGTATCTTCTTTTATTTCTGTGGGTTCTATGTAAAAATCTTCAACCACGGGAGAGTCAAAAACATCCTCAATTATTTCTTCTTCTTTTTCAATCTCTAGTGTGTGATTTCTTTTTTGTTTGTTTCTCACCATAAAGAGATACACAACAACAAGTATCATGATGCTTATAATGGCAATAATCTCTATTAAGTACTTTTGAACAATATTTTCTTCTTTAGGAGGTATTGGCTTTGTTTGTGTGATTTTTTTTGCTTCTACAACAATAGGTTTTTTTTGTATAGGCTTAGTTTCTATGGCAGGTTTTGTTTTTACAATGGGTTCTTCTTTTACAACAGGTTTTTCTTTTATAACAGCTTTTTCTTTTTGGATGGTTTTAGGTTTTTGCACCTTGGGTGGTGCTTTTTTTAGAATATTATATTTTTTTTGTTTTAATGCTGTGACATAAAAATCCGTGTACTTAGTAGTTTTCATTTTTTTACGAACTGCGTCTATAATTATTTTATTTTCAAAAGGTTCAAGGGTAACAAGAAAGTATTTAGAATCTTTTTTTTTCACCAGTTTTATATTGTTTTTTTCTAAAAGTTTTTTAAATTTGAGGTCATTGTTTATAATTTTATTGATTTTTTCTTGGACAAAATCACAATTGCTTTGTTTAGAAAAAGTACCTAATACCATCTGTGTTTTTGCAAAAAGTTGAAGTGATAATAAAATACTAATAATAAAAAATGTTCTCATTTATAAGCCTTGTTTTTCTTGTATAATACAATATCTTCAATTAATTAAACTTAATTAATAAAAAATTATATTAGTAATTTTACAATACGTTAAACAAGTTTAAGTATAATCGTTAAAAAATAATAGAGAGTTTTCAGTGTCAGATATACCGCATATACCCGTATTATACAGAGAAGTATTAGAAGTTGCCCACAATGTTGAAGATGGAATTATAATAGACTGTACCATGGGATATGCTGGACATTCTTCTATGATGCTAGAAGCCAATTCTGAAGCAAAATTAATAGGTATAGATCAAGATGCCACAGCCATAGAGTTTTCAACCAAACGTTTAGAACCATTTAACCAACGAGTGGACATAAAAAAAGGGCGTTTTTCAAATGTTATAAAAGAGATTATCAAAGAGTATGATCCGCAAAATATTAAAGTGGTTTTAGCAGATATTGGAGTGAGTTCACTTCAGCTTGATCAAAAAGATAGAGGGTTTTCTTATGAGAGTGATAACCTCGACATGCGAATGGACAAAGATGCTCCACTAAGTGCTAGTGAGGTTGTAAATGAATATTCAAAAAGTGAACTTGAAACTATTTTACAACAATACGGTGAACTTAGAAACTATAAAAAAATAGCCGACATAATTGTAAAAAACAGACCTTTTTATTCTGCAAAAGAACTTAGTGAGTGTGTAAAACCACACATGCCTCATGGAAAAAAAATCCATCCAGCAACACTTTTAATGCAAGCTATACGTATAGAAGTTAACGATGAATTGGGTGAGCTAAAGAGTTTACTTGAAACGATCAAAGAAGCGAAGTTACCAAATGCCAAAATTGCGATTATCTCTTTTCATTCTTTAGAAGATCGAATTGTTAAACAAACATTTGCTTCGTGGGCAAAATCATGTATTTGTGATGAACATGCTATTCGTTGTACCTGTGGAAATAACCATTCTCTTGGTAAAGTGATCAGTAAAAAACCTATTGTTGCAAAAGATGATGAATTAAAAGAGAATCCCAGAAGTCGAAGTGCTAAACTGAGAATCTTTCAAATGGATATCTAATGAGCTCTAAAGATTTTTTACTTGATGAGGTAAAAAAAGTTATTGATCCACTTAAAAAGTTGGACATTAAGTATTTACTTTATACATTGAGTATTTTACTTTTTACTTTAATTGTTTTGTTTCCTAAGATTTATATTACCCAACAAATATATTTTAAAAGCAGAGAAATTTCAAAGCTTAAGTCGGAATATGACACGTTAAAAGAAGAAAATCAAGTGATAGGTGCTTCGGTTGAAGAGATAAAATATAAAAACCAAGTGATAGATACAATTTTTTAAAAGGTATTAAAATGATAAGAAGTTTTATAGAATTTGCAATCGATAAACCAAGACTAAACCATATATTTTTAACCTTCATTTTTATAATGTCGGTTTTTGCTTACATGAATATTCCAAAAGAAATTTTTCCTCCAATGAACATGGATAAAATCGTGATAAACGGTGGTTATGTCGGAACAAGTGCCGATGTTCTTGACAAGATGGTTGTAAAAACCATAGAAGATGATCTACAAAACATTGATGAACTCGATATTGTTAAAACGACTATTAAAAATGGTTCATTTTCTATCATTGCCGACATCAAAGAAAATGCAGACAACATCCTTGTTTTAAACGATGTTAAAGACATCGTAAGTGGGGTGAAAAAAGATCTACCCGCTGACATGTCCGAACCAATTGCTAAAATAGCCTTACATAACTTTCCCTTAGTGCTTATTGCACTCTCTGGGGATGTAGATAAAAGGGAACTTTTAGCTCGTGCTGAGGAGTTAAAAAGTAAACTCAGCGCACTCAAAGACCTAAGTGATATTTCTATTCGTGGTGATGCGGATGAAGAGTTGGTGTTAAGATTAAACAACCAAAAAATAAAAGCTTTTAACCTTCAACCCACTTTGGTAGTATCTGCTTTGAAAAATATCAGCTCCATTTTTCCAATAGGTACAATCAATGAAAAAGGTTCGCACCTTTATATTTCAACATACAACGGTGAAAAAACAAAGCTAGAGATTGAAAATACCATTATAGGTGTAGGCGGTGTCAAAGTTAAAATAAAAGACATTGCCGATGTAAGTTTTGAGTTGAGTGATGAGAGTGAACTTTCCCATTACAATGGAAAACGAAATGTTTCGATCAATGTAACCAAAAGTGAGAGTGGAAATTCCATAGAATTGGTTAAACAAATAAGAGAGATTTTAAAAGTAAGTGAAAAAGAAAATGTAGGTATATCTTATGATATTTATACCGACACTTCTACATGGATCAAAAATCGTTTAAATGTTGTTTTTTCAAATATAGCATTTGGTTTGATGTTGGTTTTTACTGCGATGCTTATTTTTGTGGATCGTGGAATTGCGCTTGTTGTGGCTATTGGGATACCTGTTAGTTTTATGATAGGTCTTATTGCTACAGAAATTATGGGTGATTCTATTAATATGCTTTCACTATTGGGTGCACTTATAGCACTGGGTATGTTGGTAGATGAAGCGATAGTGGTAGCTGAAAATATTTATCGGCATTTAGAAGAGGGAATGCAACGAAGAGAAGCGGTGATCCGTGGAGCGACCGAGATGTTTCCTGCTGTTCTTGCAGCAACATTAACAACCGTATTCGCTTTTTTACCAATGTTGCTTTTAAGTGGAGAAATGGGAATGTTTATAAAAATTATTCCTATTATGATTACCGTACTTTTACTCTCTTCACTTTTAGAAGCATTTTACTTCTTACCGCTTCATGCACATGATTTTTTACGTGTTAAAAAGTCACGAGATTATACCAAAGCATTGTGGGATAAACTCTATCTATGGCACAACAAAACACTTCATTTTGTGTTTAAAAGAAAAATTCTTTCACTTTTTGTAATTGTGGCTAGCATACTTGCTTTAACGGTAGTGATGATCAAAAATTCTAAGTTTCAACTTTTTCCTGACTTTGACAACACCCAGATCTATGTTTATGGTAAAGTCAATGTAAACAACGACCTTGAAGACACAGAAAAAATTGTAGCTAAAATAGAAGAAAAAATACTTGCTTCAATGTTGGATACAGATATGTCTTCTGTTACAGGTGTCATAGGTTTTAAAATGGATGCAAAAAACAGAGCCATTATTGGTGAGAATATGTTTCATATCTTTATAGATCTACATGAAAAAGCACCAGAAAATATTTTTGACAAATATATCAGTCCTTATTTATCTTTAGAATACGACGCTGAAGCACTTATCAGAGAGCGTTATGCTGAAGATATTGCAGATGACTTGAAAAAGGTTGTTGCACCGTTAAAAGAACTAAAAGCAAATGAGAGTCTTTTATTTGAAGAGTTGGTTGTTAAAGTTCCAGGAGCAGGTGTGGTGGCACATGACTTTGAAGTGAGTTTAAGTTCAAATACAAATAAAGACATTGTGGGTGCATTGACTTACTTAGAAACACAACTAAAAACGATTAAGGGGATGTCCAACATTTCAAATGATGCCGATATTGGTGAGATGGAGTTAAAACTTCGTGTTAATAAATACGGACAAGAACTTGGGTTTAACGAGCAGTTAATCTCTTCGGAGTTACGTTCTTACTACCTTAAAGGGGAATATGGAAAACTTTTTAATGATTCAGGTCTTTTACGTATAAAAATTGAGAGTGGTATGAATGAGATGATCGCTTCTATTGATACGGTTGAACTTCAAATTCCAAATACAAGCCAGTTTGTAGCACTCAAAGACGTTTGTCATTACATCTACCAACAAGGTTTTGTGGATCTAAAAAAAGAAGATGGTGTACGTATTAGAAGTGTGTTTGCCTCTATAGATAAAAAAGTGATGACCTCTTCTGAAGTGATAGCTAGAATGCAAGGAACGTTTAAAAAGCTTGAAGATGATGGTTTTAAAGTAGAGATCAAAGGTGAAGAAAAAGAGAACGAAAAAAACAAAAATGAGATGATGAAATCAGCAATTATTGCTATTTTCTTAATTTTTATGACTTTAGTATGGTTATTTGACTCTATAAAAAAATCTTTAATAGTGATCAGTACCATACCTTTAGTGTTATTAGGGGTATTTTTTGGACATATTGTTATGGGGATAAACCTAACGATGCCGGGAACCATAGGAATAGTAGGACTTGCAGGTGTTGTGGTTAATGATGGGCTTATTATGGTGAACTTTATTAAAACCGCAAAAAATACAGAAGATCTTATGAAACGGGCATTGACACGACTTCGTCCTATTTTACTTACTTCAATAACTACGGTTTTAGGTTTGTCTACATTGATCTTTTTTGCATCGGGTCAAGCGATGATCTTACAGCCTATGGCAGTTTCTTTAGGTTTTGGTATTGCATGGGCGACGGTACTTAATTTAGTTTATATACCGTTACTTTATGCGGTACTTTACAAGATAAAAGAGTCTAACTAATAATGGTTTAATGCAATGTTGATTATAATTGCGTTAATTTTTAAACAGGGAGTTTACACTAATGGGTGAATTGTTTACTTTTTTCGGACTAATATCACACTCTAAGGAATTCATTTATACTACGCACATGCTTTTAGCAGCGGGTATAGCTATCATGATAGCAAAGATGGCAATGAGTAACTTAAGACTAGTTCCATCAGGAACTCAAAACGTTATGGAAGCATACTTATCGGGTGTTCTTAAGATGGGGACAGACACTATGGGTAAAGACGAAGCTCGTCGTTACTTTCCTCTAGTAGCTACTATAGGTTTATTTGTTGGTATTGCTAACTTAATCGGTGTAATACCAGGTTTTGAAGCTCCAACAGCATTTTTAGAATTTGCATTTACTTTAGCTTTAGCAGTATTTGTTTACTATAACTTCGAAGGTATTCGTCGTAATGGTGTTATTAAATACTTTAAGCACTTTTTAGGTCCAGTTTGGTGGTTATACTGGTTAATGTTCCCGATTGAGATCGTTTCTCACTTTTCAAGACTTGTGTCTTTATCTTTCCGTTTATTTGGAAATGTAAAAGGTGATGATATGTTCTTAATGGTAATTTTAATGCTTGCTCCATGGGTATTACCTATGATTCCATTTGCATTATTAACTTTTATGGCTTTCTTACAAGCTTTTATCTTCATGATGTTAACTTATGTGTACCTGACAGGTGCAGTAGTTATGGAAGACCACTAAATACTCCCCTTTATGCAAGAAACGAGCTTTCATAGAATCGTAAGTTTTTTGCTCGGAGCGTCATGGGCTGTTGTCCTTTTTGGCGCTCTTATTACTTTTAAATCATTTCTATTTATGGGCTTGTTTACAGCCATCTTTTTATCTCTATGTTTTATATTCTTTTCACTATTTATGGTTTTAGCCTTAGACGCATTTGTAATTAATCGTCAAAGACTACAAGAGTCTAAAAAACAAACTGAACTTTTAGAAGAACTTACTAAAAAGCCACTTTAACTCTTATTCTCTTAATTCACTAAATCGTTTTAATAAGTATTCTAGTTCAACTCTTTTTTCAGCTTTAGCATCTACCTTATCTTCAAGAAAATCTACAACCTGTTTTTGAAGTTTTAACTTTTCAAGTTTGTTTATATTTGTAATTCCACCTGGGTTTAGTACATTCACTTCAAGTATTTTATCCCCTATCATATCTAGACCTACAAAGTATAACCCATCTGCTACAAGTTTGGTACCAACTTTTTTACAAACTTTTTTCTGACTCTCTGTCATTCTATATTTGTGTGCTGTCCCACCAGTCTGAATGTTTGCTCTTATCTCACCCTCTGCAGGTTTCCTATTATATGCACCTATAAACTTTCCATTTAGCATAAGTACTCTAACATCACCTTCTTCAGCACCTTCTATATACTCTTGGAGGATTACATAGTTATCTCCAGTGCTATCTATATAAAAATCAAGTAAGGAGTTTATGTTTGAGCGCGCATTTTTTTCTAATACAATCACTCCACGTCCACCTGAACCATCAAGAGGTTTAAGTATCATCTTTTCACTTTCAGATTCATCAATTGTTCTATTTATGAATTTTTTACTTCCAGATACATGGGTGACAGGTAAATAAGTGTTGTGTGGATCATGAAAAGTTGTAGTATATAGTTTATTGTTCGCTTTTCTTATTCCATCTACATCATTAACCATAACAACTTCATCTTTTATAGCATCTAAAAAATTTAATACAAGTGGATTTATGGGAGGATCTTTTCTAATCATCATACAGTCAAAAACATGTAATGCTTTTAGTTTTTTCTCAAACGTCACTCTTTTATAAAATGATGTAATGTTTTCAGGAATCTTATCCATTTTATTTATTGTCTCAATAAAACCATGAACTACATTATTCCTAACTGTAAGATTATCTGTATATAAGATAGATACAGTGTGTTCTCTAATTAGGCACTCTCTAATAATTGTTAATGTAGAACTGTTAATTGGTTCAATTTCAGACCAATTTGCAATTATAAAACCTATATGCATTGCTTTTCCTCCATTGATATACTTTGATTTGCTTTTGCAACTAGAATAGATAAGAAAACCTGTTCATTTTTTTTAATATTTTCTTTATTTAGCTTATATGTTTTGATGAATTGTTGTTTCTTTTCTATTGATAAACTTGGATAGTTAACTCTAAAATTGATATAATTTTCGTTGATACTTTGAATCATTTCAAACTCTTTTATATCTTCTGTTTGTGGTAGTTTATTTAAAAATGCATACATGTTATTTTCCTTATTATAATTTTATTATTGAGAGCACTTTAGTTATAAAATAAAAAAGCAGTACCAGACTCTGATGACTTTTTTTCAAAACTTGCTTGTTTTTGTTTATTATCTATTGACCACTTTTTTTGTTTTGGATGAAATAGAAATGCAGTCCCTGATTCCGATGATTTTTTTTCAAAACTAGACTGATTTGATTTCGCCCTTGTAGTCCATTTTGTTCTATTCATGTTGAGTTTCCTTATATAAAAGATGATTGTTATACAAATAGAAAAATATTCACAAATTGATAGGAATTTACTATAAATCTTATTTTTGAATAAATAAAAAGGATGGACTTAACAAAAAAGTTAAGAATGTATATTTGAAAATACACATTTAGCAATCCTTTAAAGATTAAGTAAGAATTTAATATTTCAATAAGATTGTTTTGTTAGGATAGCATTACGGTTTGAATTAATCGTAATTTTATTCCTAGACAAAACGACAAGTTCCAATTTTGTTTACTAGGTGTATATCAATACTGCTTGGCGGTTCGTATTGATATACAGATTCTAAATAAATTTTCTAATTCGTACAGAAATTATACTCCCAAATTGACTATTTTTTGCTAAAAGTTTTCTTAACCTATAAATGGACTTATTATATTATTACGGAGCTAGTTTTAAATTCTTACATTTTGCAGTTTGTCTAAGCTCTAAAGTAAGGATCTACTTATTAGTTATGATAAATTTAGTAACTCCGAGTGACCTATAATAATTATATATTTATATGAAAGAAAATTTTATTTATAGACACAATCAAATCATAGTATAATTGCATCTATGAATGAAAAACAACCCACCCGTGAAAAAATCTTAGATGTCGTTTATGCTTTAGTATATATCCATGGCTACAACGGTACAAGTATGTCTATGATTTTAAAAGAGTGCGCTATACCAAAAGGTTCACTGTATCACTTTTTTAAGTCTAAAAAAGAGATGGTTCTGGCTGTTTTAAAAGAGCGAATCGCTCCTAGTGTCTATGAGTTTCACTCGCTTAAAAAGCAAGGTGATGAGGATGGTCTTCAAGTAGTTATAAACTCCATTTTAAAAACAGCCGATAATCTCAAAGTCATAACATACGGATGCCCACTAAACAGACTTAACCAAGAGATGTCACCTGTAGATCCAGAGTTTGAGAGTGAAATAACGGTTATATATGAAAATATAAAACAACGTATCAAAGTTACATTGGATCCAGATGTAGTTAAAGATGGTGTAGATATTGACTCGCTTGCTGATTACATTATTCAAAGTGTATGGGGTGCTTTGTCCCTTCCGCCAAAAGAATCTTCAAAAGAGCGTTATCTTTCTTCTGTTTCTCATACAATAGAGTATTTAAAATCACTTAAAAAATAGTACATATAAGTTCTAGACCATTCAGTCTAATTTAAGAGATAGTATTGTAATATTTTCCAACTAGACCAATCAGTCTAATAAGGGAGAGTAAATGTTTATAATAGAACCAGTTAAAAAAGAAGACTCAACGGGAGAGTTAAAACTTTTATATAGAATGATAGAAAAAAGTATGGGTTTCGTACCAGCACATTTTGAGTTGTTTGCATCTGTAGATATAGAATCTATGAAAGAGTTTTTAGAGTACAACATGAAGATGTTAAGCCATGACTCTATAGATGCAGAGCTATTGCCTTACCTACGCTTAGAGATAGCTACACGTGAGTGTAGGAACTATTGTATAAACTTTAATACTGAATTATTAAAACAAAGAGGTGTTGAAGATTTTAAAAACCCAGCTTTAGAAGTAAAACAAATAGCACTAATGCAAAAAGTTTTAAAAGCAATTTATAAATCTAAAGATTTTTCAAAGATGGATCTAGATGAGTTAGAAGAAATGGGGTTTGTTCATAAAGACTTTTTTGACTTGCTTTCATATGCAACTAACTTTATGGCAAAAAGTAAGATGATAGAAGTGTATAGAAAATGACAATTATCGACATACCCTTTGTAAAACTTACTGGGATTGAACAAGAAGATAATACTTTAAGTTTGGAATTTAAAAAAGATGTTCTAAACCATCTACAAACTTTTCATGCAGGTGCACAGTTTACTTTAGCGGAGAGTGCAAGTGGTTATTGTTTACAACAACTGTTTCCAGAACTAAGCTCTGAGGTTATTCTTGTGTTAAGAGATGCAAACATAAAGTATAAAAAACCTGCTACTAGAAAACTTACTGCTCATGCTAGTGTAAGTAATGAAATGATTGAAAAGTTTATGGATGGTTTTAAGAGAAAAAATAGAGCAAGTATTGTTGTTGATGTTGAGTTAGTCGATCCAGACAATACCATTAGCTCAAGATCTTCATTTACTTGGTTTGTTCAAAAAATAAACTAACTCAAAAAACATAAATCTTTTTTAATAATCTTTAGATAAAATTCGTAAAATTATGAAAAAGAAAAAATATGAAACTAATAATTAATGGTGAAGCAAGAGAGTTTAACACAGGTGATACACTGCAAAATATATTGTTAGACCTGGGTTTAGATGGTAAAGTAATGGCAGCAGCTGTAAATATGGAAATTGTAAAACAAGATATGTGGGACAGCTTCAAACCAAATGATGGTGATAAACTTGAACTCTTAGACTTTGTTGGCGGTGGTTGATTAAGACTTTGTTTGTATGACTACAACAGCAATAGCATACTCACCATCATGAGTAATAGATACGCTTGTATCTGTTATGTTATAGGTATCTTTTAATCTCTCACATAGATCTATCTGTGGGGCACCTTTTTGTGTCTTTGAAATGGTGATGTCATGAAACCCACATTCACTTCCTATTCCTGTTCCTAAAGCTTTAGAAGTTGCTTCTTTAACGGCCCAAAAACCTGCTGCGGTTTTGTGGTTTTTGACTAAGTAAATTTCGTTTTGAGATAAGAATTTTTGAAGTGCTTTTTCTCCGAAACGCTCGATAAAGCGTTCCATACGAGAAGTTTTTATGAGATCTATACCTATCATCTATTGAATAACAAATTCAGTAAAATAGATGCCTTGTACATTTCCATCTGAAATGATAGAATTTAATGTATCTATAATCTGTTCAGATACTTTTTGTTTACCCTTTTTAGAAGAGATCTCTTCAAGTGTTTTAGATGTTAAAATACGAATTACTCTGTCCCTAATAACAGGTGCTTTAGCATCAAGTTCAAGACTTAATTCTTCACCACTAAGTTCTAAACTAAGTGTTGCTTTTAAGTATCTTCTTCCTGCATCACTTTTAAGGTTAACGGTAAAGGTATCTAAAGGATACAAGATTCCAATTTCGCTTAATCTTCTTGAGTCCTCAAGCGCTTGTGAACGTTTTGCACGTTTTGGAGCTGAGGACCTTTCTTGAGCTTGTGGTGCTGATTCGCTTACAGATTCATCGTCCCCACCCATCAACACAACAGCTAATACAGCACCAATAACAATAATAAGCACTAAAACAGCTATGATGATTATCATAAGCATATTGCTAGATTTTTTCTCACCCTGTTCGGTTTGTTCTTCTTTAGTTTCTTCTTCAGCCATAACTATTCCTTATATAAAATTAATTTTAGTATATCTTAAATATCGCATTCTATCAAACTCTTAATTGGTAAAAATTCGTAAGTATCTGCGTCATAATATTCTATCTTACCTGTTTCTATGTCATACAACCAACCATGAATAGACAAAGTACCTTTTTCAAAGCGTTCTTTAACATTGGGATAGGTTAAAATATTTTCTATTTGTTTTATTATCGACAATTTTTCTGTAAGTCTTAGTAATTCCTCTTTATCAGCATCCGCACCAAGACTTAAAATTGCTGATTGTTTAGCACTTTTTCCTAGTTCAAGCCATTTTTTAGTATGCACTAAAGAAGGGTCTTTGATCTCTTGGTAAAGCGAAGCACATGCACCACAGTGTGTGTGACCACAAATAATAATATCGCCTACTTCTAAAACACTAACTGCGTATTCGATACCTGAAGCGGTTGCATGAAAATCTTCATCGGGTTTATACGGAGGGACAAAGTTTCCAACATTTCGGATCACGAAAAGATCTCCTGGTTCTGCTTGAACCATTAGATCGGGAATCACCCTAGAATCAGAACAACCAATAAAAAGTGCTTTTGGAGATTGACCATAATTTACAAGGTCAAGTAATGATTCTTTGTTCTTTTTAAAATAAGAGCGGAACAGCTTGTTCCCTTGCGCATATTCTTGTAGATTAATCACAGTTTTTTATGTCTAGTGCTTTTATAATTGCTTCAAAAATCTCACCAGATTCACGGTCAAGATCGTCATGATACTCAATAACTAAAACTTCTTTACCGCTTGAGGTTTTAGTTGTATGAATCTCAGGCTTTATGTTTTTGTTTTTTGAAGTGAGTAGATCCACACAATCACTTACTTGCTTTTTCTCTTCATCAGTCTTGTAAGCAAGTGCTAATCTTGCAAATCTTTCTTCACTTCTAAATTCTGCATCAATCATTTAAAGCCTTTAATAAATTTTTCGCATTATATCTTTTTTATGGTAAAAATGATGTTAAATTTAGTACCATTCGAGGAGTTTTGTTACTTCATCGACAATAAAAATTTTCATATTTGTTTTTTCTAAAGGTTTTTTAGCCAATAATACTTTGGATATGCTTTGCATTTGAGCTTCTTTGAGCCTTACATCCAAACCAAACACTTCACGTACATCGCCAACGAGAGAAACTTCTCCTAAAAAAATGGTTTCTTTAGAGATAGCACGATCTCTAAAGCTCGATATTATTGCTGCTAGGATAGCTAGATCGGCAGAGGTTTCATTGATTTTTATTCCACCTGTTATGTTGATGTAAACATCATAACCCGATAAAGGAATTTCCAATTTACGTTCTAACAATGCTAAAAGCATATTTAGACGGTTGTTGTCAAATCCAGTGGCTTGTCGTTTTGAGTTTGGTGTATGGCTTTCACTCACCAGTGCTTGTACTTCTAGTATAATGGGACGACTCCCTTCCATAACAACCGTTAATGCAGAACCCGCTTGATTGGAATCACGATTAAAAAATCTTGAAGCTATGTCTGTTGCTGGCACTAAACCTTCACTTCTCATTTCAAATACACCTATTTCACTCGTGGGTCCAAAACGGTTTTTAAATCCACGCAAGATTCTCAACTCTTGAGATGAATCGCCCTCAAAGTAGAGCACCGTATCTACCATGTGTTCTAAGACACGCGGTCCTGCGATTGAACCTTCTTTGGTTATATGTCCAATAATAAAAATAGCAATATCTTTTTCTTTTGCAATCCTCATTAGTTCAAACGTTATTTGTCTAACCTGTGTAACAGACCCTGGTGCTGAAGTTATTGCTTCAGAGTAAAGCGTTTGAATAGAATCTATTATTAAAAACTCATAGTTATGCTGTTCAAGTTCAACTAAAACCTGTTCAAGTCGGATCTCACTTAAGAGATAAAGGTTATCTTGGTTTGCTCCTAGTCTGTTAGAACGAAGTTTGATCTGAGAACTTGATTCTTCACCACTTACGTATAAAACATCTTTGCCACCAGAAGCTATAAGCCCACCAACTTTTAAAAGCAGTGTTGACTTTCCAACCCCTGGACTTCCTCCTATAAGTGTTAGTGAACCGGGAACTATCCCTCCACCTAACACGGTGTCAAGTTCGTTGTCATTTGAGCTAAATCTAAAGATCTCTTCTTCTTTGATCTGGTTAATGGATATGGCTTTGGCACTTTGAGTTGACGTTGATTTTGTTTGTTTAACCACCTCTTGTTGGTGCTCATTTAGTTCTATGAGTGAATCCCATGCGCCACAGTTGGTACATTTTCCCATCCATTTTGGTGTTGTAAATCCACAATGTTGACATTCAAAGAGTATTTTTTTCTTAGCCATTATATTATCCTATTTGTTCAAGTGCGAAGTGTAAAAGTTGAGAAATTATACTCATAATATTTATTTACTTGTAAAAATATGACAATTTGCAATATAATTGCAAAATTATTTTGGAGAACGATATGAATACTTTAAGTGTTTCAACATTAAATGAGCAGATCAAATCCCTGCTTGAAACAAGTTTTACACGTGTTTTGGTTGAGGGAGAACTTTCTCGTATTACTTTTCATAACTCAGGGCATATCTATTTTACTTTAAAAGACAGTTCCTCTTCTGTGTCAGCTGTTATGTTTCGTGGAAATGCTTCAAGGCTAAAGTTTCAATTGGTTGAGGGTATGAAAGTTGTTCTTGATGGAGCTGTGAGTGTTTATACACCTCGGGGTTCGTACCAAGTAAATTGTTTTAACATTGAACCAGCAGGTCAGGGCGCTTTGTCGTTGGCGTATGAACAACTCAAACAAAAGCTTCATGACAAAGGTTATTTTAATCCTGAAATAAAAAAACAACTGCCACGTTTTCCTAAAAAAATAGCCCTTATTACATCTGCAACAGGAGCTGCTTTACAAGATATGCTTCGCGTTGCCCAACAAAGATACTCCAATATTGAAATAGATCTATATGATGTTTTGGTTCAAGGACAAAATGCAGCGAGATCAATTGAGAATGCGCTGGATCTAGCCTCTACTAAAGACTACGATCTCTTAGTGGTTGGTCGTGGTGGAGGAAGTATGGAAGATCTATGGGCATTTAATGAAGAGATAGTCGCAGATGCCATCTTTCGTTCAAATATACCCGTTGTAAGTGCAGTAGGACATGAAATAGACACTTTAATAAGTGATTTTGTAGCAGATCTAAGAGCACCGACACCGAGTGCTGCTATGGAGATGATCTTACCGGATAAAAATGAACTCTATCAATACCTTGATGGTATTCATAATCAGTTTACTCAGGTTATGCAACAAAAGATCCACAACAAATCTCAGGAGTTAACCCATCTAAACCAAGTGTACAAACAACACTCCATAGAGAAAAAGCTAACCCAAAAGCTTGAAGAGATTAAGCATCTAAAGGGGAGTTTCTCTCAGCAGATCTGCTTTAGCTTAGAATCTCATAAACGCAATTTAGACCAATTGTACACACAATTGCCTCATGCTATGACAGCGTTAATGAATACAAAACAAAACCAACTTAGTGGTGCGTTAAAAAATTTAGAATCAAATAATCCAAAGTATAAATCAAAAAGGGGATTTGCTCAGATCTCTAAAAACAATAAAACGATTGATATGAATACTCTGAAAGTAGAGGATACTTTTGAATTGATGAGTGATGAGATTGTTATTGGTGCGAAGGTAATGTCTAAGGATAAGATCTGATAGAGATCTTATCGTAATGTATATTCTGGGAAATAGGTATGGATAGAAGCAGACGCCTCAGCTGTTAGTTTTTTCATAAACTTGTCAAATTTGTCCTCTTTGCTCCACTCAGCAAAGGTAACCCCACTTAGGCTTTGGAGTCTTTGTTTAGCATCATAACGTACACCTAAGGTATCTACCAAACCAACTTCTTTTGCTTGTAAAGCGGTAAATATATGCGCATTTGCATAGGTATTTCTTTTTGTAAAGTCTAGCCCGCGAGCATCGGCAACATCTTTTGTAAACATATCATAAACCCCATATATAACTTTGTTAAGTTCGTTTACTTCAAAATCCGCCCATGCACGATCACCTGTGCCAACTTTTTTATATTTTCCAGCTTGAACACTTTGTGTACGAATCCCAACTTTACTCATTAGTTCACTTAGATCCGCTCCTTGCATGACAACACCAATACTTCCAACCATACTTCCTGGATTGACAATGATCTCACTCGCCCAGATACTAGCATAATAGCTCCCACTTGCAATGGTGCCACTGGCATAAACTACTACTGGTTTTAGCGCTTTAAGACGTTTAATGGCATAAGCAATTTCAACAGAAGGTGCAACCGCACCACCGGGAGAATTTATATCTAAAAGTACCCCTTTTATATTAATGTCTTCGCGTGCTTTGTCAATTTTCATAACAACATCGGTTGCATCAAAGATAGGACCAACCAACTTGATCTCTTGTAGATTAACAGGCGTAAAACTTTGCTCTTCTGCGGGTGAAAAGATCAAAAAAAGTAACAGTACAAACAGCATTGCTTTGAAATGCTCTTGTATGTATTTTAATGTCGCTCCAATGGGATAAAATATTTTTTTAATAAAGTTCATTTATATTCCTTAAATAGTATTTTGAAAAGATTATAACTAAAAAATTTAGGATTTTAAAATGAAAGAAGTTGTGTCACCTTAGTGCTTGGGCTTAAACTTAAATCCTTCATCAACCAATAGGGGACGAATTTTGTCTTTAATATCGCCTTGAAATTCCATAAAATTTTCTTTATAACTTCCCCCACATCCTAGTTTCTTTTTTAGGCCTTTAAGAGTAGCATTCGCTTCTTCTTTAGATAGAAAAAATTCACCCACGAGTGTAACCACTTTTCCACGACGTTTCTCTTTTGAGAAAAAGAGTTGATGTTTAGTAGGTTCAAGTATATCCGATGCAATTTTTGATTTTCTTGGGCTTTGTACTTCAGCCCAACTATTGTTGATTTGTGCACCAATAAACATATCGAGTTTTTTACCTCTACTCATCCGTATCTCCTATGTATTTAAAACGTTGTACTTCTTTGGAGTCTATTGTGATACTCTCAAAAAACATTGTATAGGGTCTAACCCATAAACCCATCTCCCCATAAAGAGCACGATAAAGAACTAAAACCTCTTGTGTTTCACTATGTATTACAGTATCCATAACTTCGTAGCGATTACCTTTATAATATTGGTAAAGACCTTTTTGCATTAAAGAACTTTTTGAGAGAGAACACTCATTGTATCACTTGTATAAGTGCTTTGTTTAACCCTTTTTTCAATCTCATCTTTGGAGTGTTTTGTATTGTCATACACAACTATGACTACTTCATCTTCAGATTTTAAAAAGGTGTGTTCACCATACTCAGTGTATCGAGTCGCGCCAATAGAAATAATAGCTTTACTTGGATGCTCACATTTAGAGATATAAGTGATTAAAGGTTCAAGTGGTCCGAAGTCTTCTTGTGAGTCGATCTGGTTTAGCATCCAGTCTGTAAGTTTAGTATAAAAATAGCTGTATCCATTTAGCTCAACATCTTCACCATAAGCATGTACTTCACCACTACGACGCAAAAAAGAAGCAATAGAGAACTTGTCCATAATACCACCCTCTGCAAACTTATCGATCTCAAAAAGAGTATTAGAGATACCTTTTGAAGAATGACCCCAGTTTTTCTTGTCACTGATCTTTGAAGCACCTTTTACACGGATAGAACAATCATTATATGCTCCAAAGTGTGTCGGTTTTATAGCTCTTAATTTGTCCCCAACATACTCTAGTTCGCAAATTAGTCCAACTTCTGGTTCTGCTTGAACATTTAGATCTTGTGTTGGTAGCTTTATGTTGTCTGCATCAAGTGGGTAAGTGTTTAAGACCTTTTTTGCAATATCTACAGGTTTTGGAAGGTAAAAAGGAAACATCCCTTTTGGAGCTGCTTCATCTGCTGTAATAATATCTTTAAAATCTTCTGCTTCACCTGCTTGATCTAGGTGTAAGGCAAAATTCCCTGCAATACCTAAACCTATATAGTTTTTATATTTTTCCATTTTAAGTCTTTATAATTTTTTTATGAATTATATCTTAATAGATTTAAACTCATAAATTCCATAATCCCAGTTATCTCTTTTTATTTTTTTAGTTTCTTTCCATTTTTGTAACAGCAGTTCTTTTTGAATAAGTTTATTTATTACCCCGTGACCAATTAGAACTACTGTCTTATTTTGTTTTGAAAGCTCTACCAATCTTTGAGTAGCTTTTTTAGCTCTATTTTTAGCTTCTTGAAATGATTCAGAATTTTTTGAATACCTAAATAGCCAAAGTACTCTAAAAAATACTAGCCAAATTTTTGGATTTAGTTTTAATAAATTCCAATTTGTATAAGGTATTTGAGCTTCATTAAAAACAGCATCTATCTCATACGGTATTTTTTCAAATATCTCAACTGATTGGATTGATCTTTTTAGATTACTACATACCAAAATATCTGCTTGTTCAAATAAAGTTTTGATTTTATCTTTTGCAGGAAATTTACACTTTATATCTGAAGAGTTATATTTAGCAATCCACTCTTTAAACTCATAGGCTGAGATACTTTTATGATTTTTAAAATCAACTTCACCGTGTCTTAGCAGTATTATCCTTCTCATAAGTATTTATATATCCATACTTTGTACTTGTTGTATATTAAAGTACTCAGAGAGTGCCTTTGATTGAGCATCTATTTCATTTTTTAGAGGGCTATTTTCTTTAATAATAAAAACTATAGTATCACAAGAACTTTTAATAGTTTTAGGGATAAAGTTCTCAAGTAACCACTGTGTGTCTTCTTGTTCGTTCTCAAATCCGTTTGTTGTATCTGTAATCCATGTAGTGGCATTTTTTTCATTGATAAGGTTTAATCCAAACTCAAATGGTGTCCTATAGTCATCAGATGTACAGAATTTTTTCCATTGGCAAAATACGGCATTATATTTTTCTAGGTATTGAACTTTGCAAAATTCTGTTTCAAGCATATATGTTTCTTTTTAACTATATATTTTAGTTGTAGTATAGTTATCAGAAAATCTATCAATAGCTTCTGAAATATTATTTGTAGAGTCTATACTTTTAGATAATATTTTTTGTTGCTTTTGAAGAATATTATTACTATTATTTAAATTCTTAATTATGAATTTATCAATAATTGTCCATATAAATGTTATGGGTGCAATAACAAATGCAGAAACAAATATTCCAAAGCTTTGTGTATCTATTTGTTCTGGATTTTGAGTTTTAAAGAAAATAACTGTTGCAATAATTAAAATGATAAGAGTTATTATTATACCAATTATGTGTATATTAATTTTATTCATTATATTTCCATAAAGTTAAATTAGGAATATTATATATAAACGAGCTTGAAGTTTTATAAATATTGAAGAACAAAAAATGTTGTTTTGGATTGAGTAGATTTATGAAAGAATAAGAACTAAATATTTAGCTCTTTAAACTTTAGGCGAGAATTAAATCTCACCTTTTTCACGAGCTTCAGCGAACTCTTCGTAGGTCCCTTTGAAGTCTATGATAGATCCATCATCTTGGAGTTCTATAACACGTGTAGCATAAGCATCAAGTAATTCGCGGTCATGAGATACACAGATAACATTACCTTTAAACTCGTGTAATGCTTCACCAAGTGCAACAATCGCTTCTAGATCTAAATGATTTGATGGCTCATCAAGTACTAAAAAGTTTCCACCCTCTAACATCATTTTAGAAAGCATCATACGGTGTTTTTCTCCACCAGAAATACTAACCACAGATTTTTCTTGTTGTTCACCATTAAAAAGCATACGACCTAGACAGTTTCTAATCTCTGCAATGTCACGTTTCGGGTCAAAACCACGTAACCAGTCATACAATGTACCATCACCATTAATAGTATCTGCTGTGTCTTGTGGGAAATATGAAGGCTCAATTGTAGCACCCCATTTAACTTCACCAGAACTTGGTTTCATCTCTTCCATAAGAATTTTAAGAAGGGTTGTTTTACCCACACCATTACCACCAATAAGTGCTACTTTTTCATCAGGTTCAAACTTTAAAGAAATATCTTTCAACACATCGTTATCGCCATAAGAATGAGAGATATTATGCGCTTCAAGTGCTTCATCTCCCATTGTACGTTTTGCTTTAAATACGATTGATGGATCACGACGAGATGATGGTTTAATATCATCTATTACGAGTTTATCAAGTTGTTTTTGACGTGATGTAGCTTGTTTTGCTTTAGACGCATTAGCGCTAAATCTTCTTACGAAAGCTTCAAGTTGTTCTTTTTCTTTCTCTTTTTTAGCATTGTCAAGTTCATTTTGTTTAGCAATTACATTCGCTGCAATATACCAGTCATCATACGTACCTGTAAATTCACGAATTTTTTGATAATCAACATCTAAGATATTTGTAACAACAGCATTTAAGAAGTGTCTATCGTGAGAAATTACAACCAGTGTTCCTTCGTGACGTTTAAGCTCATTTTCTAACCATGAAATAGTTTGAATATCTTGATTATTTGTAGGTTCATCTAAAAACAGTACATCGGGTTTAGGAAAAAGTACTTGAGCGAGTAAAACCTTAAATTTATCAGCAGAGTCCAGTGAACTCATTAAATTGTAGTGATCACTTGCTGGAATCCCAACATTCTCTAAAATCTTACCAATGTTTACTTCGTATTCATACGTTGGATCTTCTTCAACTGAGATTACCTCAAGTTCAGCTAAGCGGTTGTTAACTGCATCATCTTCAAAGTCGCCGTTTGCGTATAGATCTTCTTTTTCTTTAACCGCATCGTAAAGTCTTTTGTTACCAAAAAGTACAGCATCCATAATGGTGTATTCTTCAAATGCAAATTGATTTTGACCAAGTACACCAACTTTGTTAGCTTTAGGGATAACAATATCACCTTCATACTCGTTAATTTCTCCACTTAGGATTTTTAAAAATGTAGTTTTACCAGCACCGTTGGCACCAATAAGACCGTAGCGTTTATGACGGTCAAGTTTGAGGTTTATGTCTTGAAACAATACTCTGTTTCCAAAGCGCATAATTAAGTTTTGAACTGTTACCATGATTATCTCTCTTAGATATAATATTTTCGCGATTATAGCTAAGTGTAGTTAATAATAAACTTTGAAATGTAACTAAGCGAAATAACTATTTTTAATTAAATCTTGAACATATAAATTTTTTTTGTTAATTTAGATAGAATATGTAAGATAAAATATTGTAATAAAATACAAAAGGAATAAACATGTTTAAAAAAATGTCTATTAAAAATAAAACATTACTGTTTGTTATGATAAGCTTAATAGTGTTTTCGTTTACTTTATTCTTTACCATCTATACCAATCAAAAAAATAAATTAGCAAAGCTTGAAAATGAATATTATTTTAATATGAAGAAATCTTATAGTAAAACTTTAGAAAAACATAAAGAGTTTTACAAATACAGATTATTAAACATTGTTAATTTAAAAGGGGTTAAAGAAGCATTCTATCAACAAGATAGAAAGAGATTATACGATATTGTAAAACCACAGTTTGACATGTTAAAAAAGGAAAATGAGTATTTTAAAATTATGCACTTTCATCTTCCTAATGGTAACTCTTTTTTAAGAGTACATAAGCCCGAAATGTTTGGTGACAATATTGCTTCAAGACGTGCGATGGCAGCTGCGATGCACCAACAACAAAAGGGTTTAGATGGTTTTGAAGCAGGTATCTATATGCTAGCATACAGAGAGTTTACACCTGTTTTTTATCAAGATAAATACCTTGGATCTGTTGAACTTGGTAGCAGACCAGATCAAGTCCTTTATTATATGGATTATTTTTCAAGTATCAAAGGTGCGCTGTTTATTAAAGAGAATAAAATTATAGAGTACAAAGAAAAAAGTGATCTAAAGATAAAAGAATACACCCTTCAATACAATGGTCTAAATGATAAAAAATTAATAAAATTTCTTCCTAAAGATTATGATTTTTCTTCTAAAATTGAGATAACAAAGGGTGATAAAACATACGCAGTCTATCCTTTTGATATGCTTGACTATGACCAAAAAATAAGTGCAAAAGCAGTTTACTTTCACGACATATCACACATGAAAAATGCCTTTGAAAATACACTTAAGCAGTTGGCATGGATAATCTTTGGCTTATTAACAATTTTGGTCTTCGTTATTAACCTTGGTTTTTCTAAAATTATTTTAGCGGTTGAACAAATAAACGAAAAATTAAAAAATACAGTAGGTGAGTTAGATAAAAATAAAATATTTACAGACTCCATCTTAAAAAATTCTGCACACGCTATTATTACAACAGATACACAAGGAACTATAACCTTGTTTAATAAGCGTGCTGAAGAACTTTTAGAATATACCTCAGAAGAACTTGTTGCAAAGAAAACACCCGCAATTTTTCATAGGACTTCAGAAGTCATTCAAAGAGCAAAAGAATACAGTGCAGAATTTAATAAAGAGATAGCTCCTGGATTTGATGTTTTTATTGCCAAAACAAATGAAGGAATTGAAAACAGCGATGAATGGATCTATGTCGATAAAAATGGGTTTGAATTTCCTGTTTCTCTACACATAACCGCTTTAACAGATCTAAGTGGAGAAGTGATTGGATATTTAGGCATAGCTGAAGATATAACCATTAAAAAAATATTAGAAAAAGAACTAGAAGATCAAAAAAAAGAGCTGGAAACTATTTTTGATACTACTAAAGACGGTATTGCAATGTTAGACCTTGAAACAAATTTTTTATTTTTCAATAATGCGTATTTGAAAATGACAGGTTTTAGCAAAGAAGAACTTTATACTAAAAGTTGTGCGGGACTTTCTGCTCCTGAAGATATTTCAAGAGCGCAAGAAGTGGTAGCTGAAGCGATTGAAAAAGGTTTTGTAGAAAATTTTGAAAAAACCTGTATTGTCAAAGATGATAGAAAACTAAAGATCAATATGTCCATCTCACTTATGCCTGATAAGCAAAGATTATTAATTGCTGTAAAGGACATCACACGATTAAAAGAAAGAGAAAGATTGATTGAGGAGTATTTAAATCTTATAGATAAAAATATTATTACCTCTTCTACGGATCTAGAGGGTCATATTACGTACGTATCAAAAGCATTTTGCCAAATCAGTGGTTACAGTGAAGAAGAATTAATTGGAAAAACCCACCGTATTATCAAACATGATGACACACCAATAAGTACGTTTGAGAGTTTATGGAAAAACATTACGAATAATAAAAATTGGCAAGGTGAAATTAAAAACAGAAAAAAAGATGGGGGTTATTATTGGGTTGAAGCAAATATCTCTCCTATTTACAATGAAGTTGGAGATAAGATTGGTTATACCGCAATACGACAAGATATAACCGATAAAAAAATGATTGAGTTAATTTCTATAACCGATGGTTTAACCAATATTTTTAATCGAAGACATTTTAATGAAGTGTTTCCAAAGTTTATTAATTCAGCAAAACGAAAAGATGAATTGGTGTCTTTTATTATTATGGATATTGATCATTTTAAACAATACAATGATACCTATGGTCATCAAATGGGAGATGAGGTTCTTATTAAAGTGTCAAGTACGATTAAAGGTTCACTTCAAAGAGCAGATGATTATTGTTTTAGACTTGGAGGGGAAGAGTTTGGAGTTGTTTTTAAAGCAGATTCCAAAGACAAAGCAGAAGATTTTGCAAATACGATTAGACAAAACATAGAAGATCTTCATGTGAAGCACAGTGGGAACAGTGTTAGCCCTTATGTGACTATTTCTATGGGATTGGTTTGTAAAAAAGCAAGTGAGATCATAAGTGATGATCTTGTATTTAAAGAAGCAGATGATCTGCTTTATGAAGCAAAAAAGACAGGAAGAAACAGAGTCATTTCAAATAAAAGGGTTTAAAATGTTCAAAAATATATCCATAGGTCAAAAAATACATCTACCTATTATTATTTTAATGATAGTTGGTATATCAGTTGTGATTTTTAATAGTTTACACACTATTGACAAAATAACCAATGATTCGCGTATTGAGTATATTAAAAATATGAGAGATGATATTACTCAGGGGCTTAATGAAAAAGAGCAAATCGGTTTAACTTCTGTAATAGCTTTGTCAAAAAATCAAGCAATTATAGATGCACTAAAGCTAGGAGATAGACAAAAAGCTTATAAAGTGTTAAGTGAACTTTCTCAAACCTATAAAGAAACAACGGATTATAAAAATATTAAGATCCACATTCATACCAAAGATACAAAAAGTTTTTTGAGGCATTGGAATAAAGATAAATATGGGGATGATCTGTCTTCTTTTAGGTTTTCGCTACTAAAAGTAAAAAAAACTCAAGAACCTTTTGTTAGCATAGAAAGTGGAAGAGCAGGTATGTTACTTCGTGGTATTGCCCCTATTTTTGATCAAGGGGAGTTTATTGGTAGTATTGAGTTTATTCAAGGTTTTAACTCTGTTGTCAAAAAATATAAAAAGTTTAAAAACTATGAACTGCTTTTTTTAGCTTGCAATAATGACAATAATATAAAAAGGTTTAAAAAAGACACCCCGAAAATTTCTGGTTTTTATCTTTCTCAAAATATTCAAAACACAAGTCTAGATTTTATGAAAACGCTTGATGGATTTAATCCAAAAGAGTTAGAGTTAAACAACTATCTCATACAAGGAAAATATTTTGTAACTTCTTTGCCTTTAAAAAGCATGAATAATAAAAAAGAAGGTTTTATCCTTATTGCAACAGATTTTGGCATAGTAAATAACTTTGTAGAAGAATCAAAGAACAATCTTTTAGAGCAAGTTTATATCTTAGTGAGTGTTGATATTTTGTTATTGCTTGTTGTTATTTCCATACTGAACAGTACTATTAAAAGACCCATAGAAGAACTTGTAAACTCCATTGCTAATGTTGAGAAAAACTTAGATAAGAATGACTTAAGAAGTTTGTATTCTAACAATAAGTTTGCTATAGATTCTAAAGATGAAATAAGTAAGATTCAAAGTGGATTAAATGTTCTTCTTAAAAAAATAAGTAGAAATTTTGTAAAACTTCAAAAAAATGAAAAATATACAGCAGAGTTTGTTAAAGCGATTGATGCGGGAAGTATTGTAAGTAAAAGTGACACAAGCGGTCAGATAACCTACGTTAATGACACTCTGTGTAAGATTACAGGCTATACAAAAGAAGAATTAATAGGAAAACCGCATAAAATTTTTAGAGATCCAACGACACCAAAAAGTGTGTTTAAAGAGATGTGGCAGACAATTCAGTCAGGTAATATTTATAGTGGTTTATTTAAAAATAGAAAAAAAGACGGTGGTTCATTTTATGCAAATATAACCATTGTTCCTATTGTTAATGAAGAAAACACTATTGTTGAATATGTGGCGCTAAGAGATGATGTTACGGAGTTAGTAAACTCTAAAGAAGAGTTAAAGAAAACATTTTTCACCGATCCTTTAACCAGTTTTTCTAATAGGTTTAAATTGTTAGATGACATAACGCATCAAGAACATTCTTACCTTGGAGTAATTGACATACATGACTTTAGACAAATCAATGATTTTTATGGTCATGAAATTGGGGATGAGGTAATTATTGATTTCTCAAGCAGACTTTTTAGCCACTTTGATAGCATAGGGTACACTGTTTATAGAGTTCATGGAGATGAGTTTGCAATTTTAGCAAATGTTGAGCAGATCTCTCAAAAAGCCTTTTATAATCATTTTAAAGAGTTTATTGAAAATAACAAACTATACAGTGCAAAAATAGACAAATATGAGATAAATATCAGGCTTACTTGTGGAATATCCTACAATAATGAAGCACTTGTTTCTGAATCAGAAATAGCTCATAAAACGGCAAAGAAAGAACAAAAAGAGATCTTAGAATACAGCACTGATATAAATGTACAAGATGAATATAAAAAGAATCTTGAATGGACAAATAAAATAAAAGATGCCATTGACAATAAAAGAATAAAAGCATACTTTCAACCTATCGTTAATGCTAAAAACAATAAAATTGAAAAATATGAAACATTAATGCGATTGATTGATAAACAAGGCAAAGAGATCTCGCCTTTTTTCTTTTTAGATATAGCAAAGAAAAGCAGACTTTATAAAGAACTTACAAAAATAGTAGTTACTCAGGCATTTGAAAAATTCTCAGGAACAAAATATGAATTTTCCATCAACCTCAGTGCTGAAGATATTATGCTTCATGATATTAGCAGTTGGTTTTTTGAATTGGCTTTAGAATATAAGGTAAGTAAACAAGTAGTTATTGAACTTGTTGAGAGTGAAGGGATAGAATCGTTTGATATGATGGATACGTTTATTCAAAATGCCAAAGATAATGGGATGCAAATAGCGATTGATGATTTTGGAACAGGCTACAGTAATTTTGAATACCTTATTAAATTAAATACAGACTATTTAAAAATAGATGGAAGTTTAATCAAAGAGATAGACAGCAATGAAAAACTTTACAGTGTAGTAGAAACAATCGTTGCCTTTGCAAAGAAAAATGAGATTAAAACCATTGCTGAATTTATAGCAAGTGATACACTTTATGAAAAAATTCAAGAACTTGATATTGATTATGGACAAGGATTTTACCTAGGTAAACCTTTAGCTGAACTTGTTAAAGAGTAAGAGATAAATTAGATCAATTGGAGGATATTTTGAAATTTAAGCACGTTGATAAAATGATTATGTATATGATCGCTTTTACTTTAGTTTTGCCATTAAGCGTGGGTTTATTGATGCAAAATTACACCAGTTGGAGTTTTGTAAGTATCCCTATGCACTCTACATTAGAGAGTATGGGTGCAATTATTGCTTTGGTTTTAAGTGCTATTATTTTTATGTTATATCATAAAAAATTAGAGTTTAATCATTTTCATAGAGCCTCTTTTGCATTGATTGCTATGGGGATCTTTGATGCTTTTCATGCCATGGTATATCCTGGTGAATTGTTTGTATGGTTGCATTCTCAAGCTATTTTTTTTGGAGGTATTCTTTTTAGTTTGGTATGGATACCTTATTTAAAAGTAAATAAAAAAACCTATTATTACGTACCCTTGAGTGTATTAGTGTTTTCTTTAAGTGTGTCGATTATCTCTATCTCTTATCCTTCTATTGTACCTCAAATGTTAAATGAAAAAAAAGAGTTTAGCGATGCGGCAAACCTTTTAAACCTTATTGGTGGGGTAATGTATATTGTGGCCTCTTTTTATTTTATTAAAAAATACATTCAAAAAGAAGATTTAGATGAACTTCTATTTGCTGGACATACTATGTTGTTTGGTAGTGCAGGAATACTGTTTTTCTTTTCTGCTTTATGGGATATGTCATGGTGGTTTTGGCATGTTTTAAGACTTTTAGCTTACATTGTGTCTTTTTATTTTATGTTAAAAGTATTTTATAAAAACATGTTGAAGTTAGAAAGTTCAAATAAAACAATCTTGAAAAATAACAAAGAATTAGACAGTGCCAATAAAATGTTGAATGAGTATAAAGAAGCAATATATCAAGGGGGAATCATCTCAACTTCGGATCTTGAAGGCAAGATTACGTATGTAAATGATGAATTTTTAAAGATTACAGGTTACAAAAAAGAAGAACTCATAGGCGTTCCTCATAATATATTACGAGATCCAGATACACCCAAACATGTCTTTAAAGAGATGTGGGATACTATTCAAAATAAAAAGATATTTAAAGGTTTGGTTAAAAATAGACGAAAGGATTCAACGGCATTTTATGCAAAGATTACGGTTATCCCTATTTTAAATACTAAAAATGAAGTTGTTGAATACATTGCATTAAGAGATGATGTTACCGAACTTGTAGAAAGTCAAAAAGAGTTAAAAAAACATTTTTATACCGATCCTCTTACAGGACTTAGCAATAGGTTTAAACTCAGCGAAGATTTAACAACGATGCAAACACCGCATATCGCTTTAGTAAACATAGATGGCTTTAAAAACATTAACGATTTTTACGGACTGAGTATTGGGGATAAGCTGATCAAAGAACTCTCTAATACTTTATTGGACTTTTGTTATAAAAAGAGATACTACCTTTATAGAAATCATGGAGATGAATTTGTAGTTGTTACATCCAATGAAACAGATTTTACAGTTTTTGAAGCAGAGATAAAACAGATAATTAATTATGTGGAAAACACAAAAATCAATGTGGAAAATGTAGAACTAGATCTAAGAGTGAGTGCAGGATTATGTGAATACTGTAATGACATCGTAAAACCAGATATTGCTTTAAAAGAGGCTAAACACTCTAAAAAAACCATTTTAAAATACACCAACAATTTAGACATGCAAAAGATATTTGAATCAAATATGCAATGGTCACAAAAAATTAAACAAGCACTTGTTGATGATAGAATTGAAGTTGCACTTCAACCTCTGTTTTTTAATGAAAAAAAGAAGGTTGTAAAGTACGAGGCTTTGGTTAGATTGATTGAGAAAAATGGAAAAATTATTGCACCTTTTGAGTTTTTAGACGTGGCTAAGAGAACAAAACTCTACGGAGATATTACAAGAAGGGTTATAAAAAAAGCGTTTATGCTGCTTAATGAAACCACTAAAGAGATAAGTATAAATATTTGTGCAGAAGATATTTTTGATGAGGAAACAAAAAGTTATCTATTAAATACTTTAAAAGAGAGTGTAAATTCAGACAGGATAGTGATCGAATTGGTTGAGTCTGAAGGTATAGAAAATTTCGGAGAGATACAACAGTTTTTACAAGACATAAAACAATATGGGGTTAAGCTTGCGATTGATGATTTTGGAACAGGATACAGTAATTTTGAATACCTTTTAAAGCTAAATGCCGATTTTATTAAAATAGATGGAAGTATGATAAAAAATATTGACAGCGATGCCAACAGCTACAATGTGGTAGAAACAATCGTTGCATTTGCTAAGAAAAACAATATGCAAACGGTAGCAGAATTTGTGTCCACAAAAGAAATTCAAGAAAAAGTTTTAGAACTGGGGATCGAATACTCTCAAGGGTACTATATAGATAAGCCAAAATTCTTTAACGAGATAGAGGAGCAGATATGAGATTTATAATCATAATACTTTTTGTTGTAGTATTTATTAGTGGTATGTTGTATTTTTTTACAAGTCTTCAAGATAAAACAATTAAAATTGGGTTGCTTTATTCTAAGACAGGAACGATGTCTAAAGAGGAACAAGTATTATCCCAAGTACTTCATTATCAAGTAGAAAAAATTAATCAAGAGGGTGGTTTGCTTCATAAGTATGTTGAGATTGTAGAATACGACGGAGCGTCTAATGAAAAAGAGTTTGCTAAAGGTGCAGAATTTTTGATAAACAAAGGTGTTGAAACAATCTTTGGGGCATGGACATCTGCTTCAAGAAAAGCAATAAAACCAATTATAGAACGTGAAAATGCTTTGTTGTTTTACCCTGTACAATATGAAGGTATAGAAGAATCAGAAAATATAATTTATCTAGGTTCTGTCCCAAATCAACAGATTAGAAGCAGTGTTTCTTATATTAAGAATAATTTTGGTAAAAAAATATACATCGTAGGTTCAGATTCTATTTATCCAAGAATCAATCATATTTATATACAAGAGTTTTCAAAACTTATAGGCATGGATCTATTAGGTGCTAGTCATGTGCCCTTAGGAACAAAAAGTTTTAAAGAAGTGGTACAAAAAATAGCAATTTTAAAACCCGATGTGATAATCAATACTTTAAATGCAAGCGCTAACAGTGCTTTTTTTAATGAGCTGAAACAACAAAAAATAGATGCTAAACAGATTAGAGTATTTTCCACGAGTATTGATGAAGTAAGTTTAAAATATATGGGTGATACGCTTGGAACACAAGCATTAAATGGACATTATATTATGGGTTCATATTTTAATTCTATTGATAATATTGAAAACGTCAAAATTAGAAAAAACTATGAAAAGAGATATGGGAAAGATTTTATATTAACCGATGTCGGATTTAACGTGCACATGGCTTTTGAATTTTACAAAAGGGCGGTAATTAACATTGGTTCCGTAGAAGCTGAAAAATTACTAAGAGAGATACACAATGACACTTTAGAAAGTGCGGCAGGGATTTTGTGTCTTGATGATAACAATCACTTACATAAAAAAGTTCGTATTTCAAAAATACAGAATAATAGACTCGATATTGTATGGGAATCAGAATATTCCATACAGCCAAAACCCTTTCCCTCTTTCAAAAACAAACAGTTTTGGGAAAAAGAACAAAATAGACTGTATGAAAACTGGGATGAATCGTGGCAATCAAATGGCGGAGGTGCACTATGAGTAGATGGCGAACCCTACATATAAAAAATGAGATCTTATTTTGGTTTTTTCTCTTAGCCTTATTACCTTTGCTTGTATTGACATCGGTAAATTATATGTATGAAAAAAACAGGTATCAAAATGAGTACCAAACCAAAGTTAAATTACTGCTAAAAAACAAAGTAAAAGATATTCATCAAGAGGTGCAACACATCTCAAAAGAGATACGTATTTTGTCAAAGATACCTATAGTCAATGATGCTTTAATAGAGTTTTCTAAAAGTTTTTCTACTCACAGAGATATTTCTTCAAATATAGAAAAGTACGAAGATTTTTTGGCAGAATTTTTATCAGAAAACAGGCTTTATGATATTTTTTTGATTGACACGAAGGGTAATATTGTTTTTAGTGTGGCTAAAGAATCGGATCTAGGTACAAATTTAATCAGCGGAGTTTATTCTAAATCAAATTTGGCAAAAGTATTTAAAAGCAGTTTGGAACTCTTAGACCTTCATATAAGCGATTATCAGTTTTACCAGCCTTCTAATGAGTCGGCTGCATTTATGTCTATTCCTGTTTACAAAGAAGGTAAGATAAACGGTGTAATAGCGGTTCAGATAGATGAAAAAAGAATACTTAGTAAGTTTTATGAACAAGAAGGTTTGGGTCAATCTGGGGAATACATAGCAGCAAAAATCAACAAAAATGGAAATATCGTTCCTACAACACAACTTAAATATTATCCAGATGCACTCAAAGAAAAATATCAGTTTTTATCAAAAAATACCACTCCCATAATAAAAGCGGTGAGTGGTAACAGAGGTTCAGGGGTACTTTTAGATTATGCAGGAAATGAAGTGATCTCTGCGTGGTCTTATTTACCTACTCTACGATGGGGAATCGTGGCTAAGATAGATCTCGATGAGGTATTAATCCCAATTGCAGATTTAAGGTTTTATTCTATCATTATTTTATTTTTTGTTGGGCTTGGTATTGTTGTTGCGATATTTACGGCTATAAAGCATATTGTAGAACCAATCTCAATATTGACAAAAGGTGTTAAAAATTTTGCTGAGGGTAGTTTAAAAAATGAAGTAGAAGTAAACGTGGATAATGAGATAGGGGAACTCTCCAGAACATTTAATAATATGGCACTCTCTTTAACAAAATCTCAAAATACAGTTCAAAAATATGCCAATGAACTTGAAGAAAAGGTAAATACTCGAACACTTGAACTTAAAGTAGCTAAAGATAAAATGGCAGAAGCTTATGATGAGATGGAGGGTTTTGTATCTTTGATTGATAAATATATTATTACATCAACAACGGATCTAGCAGGAAAAATTATTAAAGTGAGTCAAGCTTTTTGTGATATTACAGGTTATTCTAAAGAGGAACTTTTGGGTAAAAAACACAGTATTGTTCGTCATCCAGATATGCCAGCTGAGATCTATCAGGATTTGTGGAAAACCATAAGCAGTAAAAATGTATGGAAGGGTGAAATAAAAAATCAACGAAAAGATGGAAGTCATTATTGGGTTGAATCAACTATTTCTCCTGTTTTTGATGAAAACAATAATGTCAAAGGTTACACCTCAATTCGTAATGATATTACCGATAAAAAGATAGTAGAAGAACTCTCTATTACCGATCAGTTAACCAAACTTTACAATAGATTAAAACTAGAAGAGGTGTTTGAAGCAGAGATCCATAGAGTTCAACGCTATAATATCCCTTTTTCAGTTATATTACTTGATATTGATCATTTTAAATCGGTAAACGATGTGTATGGGCATGATGTGGGAGATATTGTTTTAAAAGACATTAGTAAGATCTTAAAAATGTCAGTTAGAAAAACAGACATTGTAGGTAGATGGGGTGGTGAAGAATTTTTGATCATTGCATCAAATACCAATGCTAAAAATACAATGACACTGGCCGAAAAAATTAGAGAAAATATTGAAGCGTACACTTTTGAACATGTAGGTAAGAAAACAGCCAGTTTTGGTGTGTCCCAATACAAAGAGGGCGATACGCAAGAAATGATTGTGAAACGATCAGATAACGCACTCTATAAAGCAAAAGAAAGTGGTCGAAATAAAGTAATATTAGAGAGTTAAAATAGCCCTTAAAGGGTCTATTTTATTTTAGAACTTGGATTGTTCCAAAACTCTCCATCTGGTTTTCCTGTTACCATACCTTGCGTGTATTTTTCGTGGGTGCGTTCAATCTCTGCACGTATTAAGTTTACCACGGCTTTTTGTGCACGAAGAGGTTCTGGTAATACGCAGTATTGTCCTTCTGTAAGTTCATCGTTAAAATGTTCTTGATCAAATGTTTTTCCAAGATATTTAGCAATATATTTAGCATCTCTTTCTGCATTTCCTAAACAAGAAGTTGCTCCAGGTGATGGAGTCATGTTAAAAATAAGTCCTTCACCTGTGTAGATAGAAGCTTCCCCTAACATTAGTTTTTGTTCATCTTTATCAAGCACTTGTGGACGAACCCCACCAAAACCTTTGGCGTATTCAAATTCGTCCATTTTAAGTCCTGGCACTACTTTTTTAGCTGCGCGTAAAAAGAGGTACTTGTTAAGAAAAGGAACTTCATATAAAAAATTGGTAAGAAGATAGTTTCGTATATCACTCTCTTTTAAAAGTTTCCAAAGTGCCTTAACAATGTTCATGTCAAATCTGAGTGTTTTGAAAAAGTCCATATAGGTACCAGGTTTATAACGTTCGAGTTTTGGAAGAACGAGTGCAGTTGGTCCAAAACGGGTATTTCCATCGGCTAAAATATCGGGATCTCCATGCAGTGCTGCAAAGGGAAGTTTAGGGTTTTGGATCATGTAAACTTTACCGTTTAAAAGTTTTTTCTGAGTCATATAAAAACTACCAGCAACAGGAAGACAACCAAGATTATGACCAAAGCCCATACGGTGTGCTAAAAACAAAGAATGTGCTCCAGCATCGGTTGCCACAAAATCTGCATAGAAAGAACCCTTAATTGTTTTAACAACATAACCCCGTTTAGATGAACGTTCTATATCTTTAACTTGTGTATTTAAGTATAGATCTACTTCTACACCTTCTTGTTCTTTAGCCCGTTTTATAAAGTCAACAGAGAGTTTTTTAAAGTCAACCGTCGTCCACTGTCCTTGTGTTCCTACACCCACTATGGGTTCTTTTCGTTCATTGCCATTTTCATCGTACACAACGCGTGGCTCTATCTCTTTGAGTTTTTCTTTGTCCCAAACTTCTAGGTAAGGAAAAAGTTCATTAAACTCTTCAAAACGGTGGAGTAAAAACTCAACCTCTTTCTCACCAACACCCAAAGCCATTTTTTGGTGTGAAAAAATAACCTCATTTTGAAGTTGATTGTTTAAACAATATCGTTCAACCATTTTTGAAGTTCGTTTAGTGATTGACGCTTTTTCTAAGGTATAGTTGGTTTCTATATCACCAGCGTGTATGGTTTGTGAATTACTTGTTCCATTTGAATTCAGAGTAGATACGTCTTCGTATTTTTCTATTACAGCAATAGACTTTATATCGGTATATCTAGCGAGTGTGTATGCTAAAGCAGTTCCTGTAATCCCTGCACCTACTATAATTACTTCATAATTTTTAGTTGTTGACATCATTAAATCCTCTACTTATTATAAATGATTATAACAAAAGTTTCCACTATTTAAAGACAAAATAGTGTAGAATACCCGATGCAAATAAGAGAACTAGATTTAAAAGAATTACCAGAAGCTTTCGAAGTTTTAACCCAGTTAAGAACAGATCTATCCTACGATGCGTTTGAAGATTTGGTTTATGAAATGCGTCACAAAGAGTATAAAATGATTGGGGTGTATGAAGGTGTGGAACTTGTGACATACTGTGGTGTGTTTATTCAAACCAACTTAGAATACAAACGTCATTTATTTGTGGATGATTTAGTCACATACGATACTTTTCGTTCACGTGGATATGGCGATGCAATGGTTGAGTATTTAATCAATTATGCAAAGGTTGCAATGTGTGAAAATATTGTATTGGCTGGAAGTATTGAAAATGAGAGCACCCATAGATTCTATGAAAAAATGGGCTTTGAAAAAAGAAGTTTTATGTGTGTTAAAAAGGTGTAAAAAAGCTTAAATGTCGATCGATTCACAAGGTTTACCAAAGTAATAACCTTGGGCATAATCAACATTAAGTTCAAGTACTTTTTCATACACACTTTGTGTGTAAACAAACTCGGCTACGGTTTGGATTCCCATTCGTTTTGCAAACTCTACAATGGTTTGTGTGACTATCATTGAATCTTTATTAATATCTATATTTTTAATCATTGAACCATCAATTTTAATATAATCGACTTTTAGTTTCATTAAGTACTCAAAGTTTGAATATCCTGTTCCAAAATCATCAATCGATATTTTGGTATGGTATTTTTTTACATCGTTTATAAAGCGTAACACTTCATCAAAATTTTCTATCCCCTCAGATTCAATGATCTCAAAAACGATATTTTGACTGATGTTTGATTGGGACAATTTTTGCATTATAAACTCATAGATCTCTTTGTTTAAAATATCTTCAACGGAGATATTAATAGATACTTGTTTGTTAGAGTCTTTAAATCTTTCAAGTGTTTTTTCAATAATTATTTTTGTAAGCTTGTGATAGATCTTATTCTTTTTTGCTAGATCCAAGAAGTGAACAGGGGCAATATAGGTATCAGCATCTTTGATCCTCATAAGGGATTCGTACTTTACAATCTCTTTTGTTTTACAATCAACAATAGGTTGAAATACGGGAACAATTTTATCTTCTTCTATGGCATTTTTTAAACGTTTACTCCATAAAAAGTTTTTCTCATATTCTTTAGACATCGCCATTGAATCATCATACACCATGTAATCTTTTCTGTCTTTTTTAGCCATCATCAAAGCGGTATCGGCATTGGCAAGTAGCATCTCTGTTCCATAAGAGATCCCAATGGTAGCACTTAAGTTAACCTCACCCTTTGAACTGATGTGAAAGGTTGCTTTGGAAATCTTTTCGGTTATAAGTTCTGCACGATGTGAAAAATCTTTAATATCGGTACTGCCTTCACATAAGTAGGCAAATTCATCTGAATGAAGTCTGTATAGTGAATCTTTTATAGGGATGTTATTGCTTAAAAATTTTGAAAACTCTATTAAGATCTTATCTCCTGCATCATCGCCGTAAAGGTCATTAACCTCTTGAAAGGAATCAATATTAATGATCATAAGTGCGTAGGTATATCTTTTTTCTAGTACTTCTATTAATGAACGTCTGTTTTTTAAACCTGTTAAGGTATCGTTGTAAAACTGATGCTCAATGGAATCTAACATATTGTTAAAAACATCTTTAATAGAATCTATCTCTTCTATCTTATCATTAACAAGGATACGTTGTTTTACATCATTTGAAGTGGTTATATCTTTAATGGTGGCAGAAAAATCTTTAATAGGTCTAATGAGGTACTTATCTAATTCAAAAAAGATGGCTAAAAAGATTACCAAAGAAAACACAGACATAAATACGATGAAGAAATTGATCATCTCATTGAGTGATACTTTGATCTCATCAATAGGGTACGATACGTTAATAACACCTAAAGTATCTCCTATTATAGCATTGGTGTGACATCTTAGACAATCATTTTTTGCTTGAACAGGGTAGTAGTATTTTATATTGGCTTCATTGGATAGATCCAATGTTTCTTCCCCTTTAAATGCTTGTTGAATATTTGTTGAGTGTTCTCTTGCTTTTTTATCTCTTTGTACTTCGCCAAAGAGTTCGGCCACAAGTTTTCCTCTGTATACATTGATCTGCATGTTTTCATCAACGGTGTTAAGTCGGTGGATAATCTCACTTAGATCATCTTTTGTCCAACCTCTTTGCATAGCTGCATAGAGTGTTTCAAAGACCAAACCACTTGTTTTTCTAGCATCTATATGAGCTATGCCTGAAATAGCTTCTTTTTTCATGTATTCTGCGTAAGTGTAAGAAAGCACAAGTGTAATAAACAATGTGATAAAAATAATTTTAGCCGTGATTTTTGTAAATGAAGTACGTTTTTGCAAGTTCTTTAGTCCTATTTGTTGTATATATTGATTAGAGTGATGTCATCTTCAAAATCATAAGTAGATATTTGTTGGATCACTGTGTTAATGTTTAATGAGTTATTTAAAATATTTTCTGGAATATTTTTTACAAATTCTTTGTTTTCATGTTCTATAATACCGTCTGTATAGAGCATGATTGATTCCCAGTTGTCAATGGCAATGGTCTGACAAGTGGGTGTGTCTGAAAAGTTCATAAATGGGGTGTTATTTGCTTTGACTTTAATGGTCTTATTGGCAGTTTTTACAAAAAATGGGTACATACCGCCAGAGGCATAAGTCAATGATTTTTTATCAGGAGCTATCATTAGCATAATGTATGAAAGCTGTTCACAATCGCCTAGAAAATTTTTGGCATCGGGATAGAGTTTTTGAATAAGTTGATCCATGGATGGCATTTGATAGACAAACTGATTGAGCATGGATGAAATGGCAAAAACAGTTAATGCTGGAGAAACACCGTGGCCTTGACCATCAATAAGATAGGCAAAAATAGCACCGTTTTGCATTTTATATAAAGAGTAAAAATCACCACTTAAAATATCCGATGGTTGGTACAAAACAGTGTATTCATCTTCTTGTAAATCGTTGACAATACCCGCTTCAAGTTTGCTTTTTGCTAAAAGTTCCTGTTGTGTTTTGTAGTTGTTGATCTCATCGAGTTTATTGTTAAGTTCTAAAAGTTCGGTTATCTCGTGACGAATAGATATGTACTCAACGATCTCATTGTTGTCATTTAAAATAGGAAATATAGAAGCTTTTACGGTGTATTTTGTACCATCTTTTTTAAGGTTGGTAACTATACCGTGCCAAATATTTTTAGCTTCTATGGTTTTCCAAAGTTTTTCAAAGACACTTGGATCTACTTTTGGATCTCGTACAATGTTGTGGGGTTTACCAATAAGCTCTTCGTGAGAGTAACCTGAAATATCAATAAACTGAGAATTTACATACGTGATAATCCCATCGGTATTGGTTTTTGATACGATGTTGGTATTGTCAACAATGTCTTGATATTGTTGTAAAATGGAGAGTTCATTGTTTGTTATATTCTCACGCATTTGACTCTCCTTTTTAAAATTATTCCCATTGTATCATAAAATCTTATTATTAGAAGTAAACATTTTAATTACAATTTAAGTTATTAAGTAAATTTTTCATCTTAGGTTCATTAAAGTACAAACAAAATGATATAATCGAATTATGAAAATAAAATCATTATATATATCTTCGCAAGAAAAAAATGCCGGTACACTTTTTATTACTATGGGTATGATGGAAATACTCAAAAGAAACATTCCTAAGGTCGCTTTTTTTAGACCAATTATCTATAAACATAGCCTTGAAGATGGGGACATTAACTTTATTAAAGAGCGTTACAGCTTGGACATGGATTATGAAGAATGTTATGGATACGATATTGATTTTGTCGAAGAAAAGATCTCGCAAAATAAAACCAATGAGTTGATTAATCTTTTACTAAAAAAGTATAAAAAACTAGAAGAAGAATACGACTTTATCTTGTGTGAGGGGATCAGACGATCGTTTTTAACCAATACCATCAATTTTGATATCAACATATTAATAGCACAAAATTTTGGTTCACCTATTTTAAATATACTCAGTGCTAAGGATAAATCAGCTCAAGATATATATGAACATATCTTAATAGAGAACAAAAACATTAAACAAGAGGCTTGTACCCACTTTGCAACCTTTATTAATCGTATGGAACCACAACAGATGGTGGATCTAGGTAAAAAAATTGATGCGTTTAAAGAAGATATTTATTTGCTTCCAGAGGTTGAAGAGTTAAACTACTTAAGTATTTCTGATGTAATAGATGGCTTGGATGCGGATGTTATTATGATGGATGAGTTGGATCATTCACGTGTTATCAATACTGTTAAAGTGGTTGCTCTTTCTTTGGATAACTTTTTAGGAAAGATTGAAGAAAATGAATTGGTTATTGTTCCTCCTGATAGAAGTGAGATTATACTAGGTATTCTTGGAGCGGTGTATTCTAAAAACTATCCTAACATTGCGGGAATTGTTTTTCCTTTTGAGATAGATCTACACCCCAATATAAGAAAGTTAATCGAGGGACTTGATGATATAAATTTGCCAGTATTGTCTGTAAGTACTGACACCTATACAACGGCTAAGAATATTTCAAAGTTAAATGCACGACTAAGAGTAAATTCAAAACGAAAAATAGCCTTAGCTTTAGGGATGTTTAACAACAACGTTACCATAGAAAATATTGAAAAAAAGATACACAATTCCCAAAACGATGTGATGACACCACTAATGTTTGAGTACAAACTTTTTAATATTGCTTCTAAAAATAAAAAGCGAATCGTACTTCCTGAAGCAGACGATGATAGAATACTCAGAGCTTCTGACATCATTTTAAAGCGTGATGTAGCAGAGATAATTCTTTTGGGAAATGAAGAAGAGATCAAAGACCGTTATGGAAAGCTTGGACTGAACTTAGAAAAAGCTACCATTATAGATCCAAACCTTTCAAGTTTAAAAAATGAGTTTGTGGAGCGTTTTTATGAGATGAGAAAAGCCAAAGGTATCTTAAAAGAAGCGGCAGAAGATGCTATGGCGCATGTTAACTATTTTGGCACGATGATGGTACATTTAGGATACGCCGATGGAATGGTGAGTGGTGCGTGTCATTCAACGGGTGATACCATACGTCCTGCCTTACAAATCATAAAAACAACCCCCGATGTTTCTTTGGTGTCATCGGTATTTTTTATGTGTTTAAAAACAAAGGTATTGGTGTATGGAGATTGCGCAGTTAACCAAGATCCAAGTGCAAAAGAATTGGCAGAGATAGCACTCTCCTCAGCAAAAACAGCCGAAGCATTTGGTATTTTACCTAAGGTGGCATTGTTGTCTTATTCAACAGGTGACAGTGGATCAGGTGCGGATGTAGATAAGGTAAAAGACGCAACCAAAGCAGTTAAAGAGATGTGCAATGAGTATGCGTTTGAAGGACCTATTCAATACGACGCAGCCATTAACAAAGAGGTGGCTTCCAAAAAACTTCCAAACTCTTTGGTGGCGGGGGATGCAAGTGTCTTAATCTTTCCAGATCTAAACACAGGAAACAACACTTACAAAGCAGTACAAAGAAGCAGTGGAGCGGTGGCTATTGGTCCCGTTTTACAAGGACTTAACAAACCTATTAATGATCTAAGTCGGGGTTGTTTGGTTGAAGATATAGTAAATACAGTGGCAATAACCGCTATACAAGCAGGACAAAAAGATGAAATTAGCTGTCATTAATTCGGGGAGTTCTTCTTTAAAGGTAAAAATCTTTACAATAGAAGATGAATGCGTTGTTTTTCAAACAGTTTTAGAAGAGATCAAAAGTCACACAGAAGCTTTAAATGAAGTGATTGATACACTTCATAGTAAGGGTATAGACTTCTTTGATTTGGATGCAGTTGGACACAGAGTGGTTCATGGAGGTGAAAAGTTCAAAGGTGCAACCTTAGTCGATGATGAGGTGATCAAAGAGATAGACAAACTCAGTGCCTTGGCACCTTTGCATAATCCTGCAAATCTTCAGGGTATTTTATCACTTAAAAAAATTGCCCCATCCTTAAAGCAATATGCCGTTTTTGATACCGCCTTTCACTCAACAATGCCAAAAGAAGCATTTTTATACGCACTTCCTTATGAGATCTACGAAAAATACGGTGTTCGTCGTTATGGTTTTCATGGAACTAGCCACTCTTTCATAGCCAAAGAAACAGCAAAAGCCTTAAACAAACCATTACAAGACCTAAATATTATCTCTTTACATTTGGGAAATGGTGCAAGTGTGTGTGCTATTAAAAATGGAAAAAGTATTGATACCTCTATGGGTTTTACCCCTTTAGAGGGTTTAATTATGGGAAGTCGCAGTGGTGATCTAGATCCTGCTATTGTACTTTACATGCAAAGAGAACTGGATCTAAGTGTGGATGAGGTTGATAAACTTTTGAACAAAAATTCAGGACTTAAAGGGATTTGTGATGAGAGTGATGTCAGAAAAATTCTTAGCTCCAAAGATGACAAATCAAAACTGGCTTTAGAGATGATGATACGAAGAATAAGAAAGTACATAGGTGCTTACAGTACTTTGTATGAAGAACTTGATGCAGTTGTTTTTACGGGTGGTATAGGGGAAAACTCCATCTTTGTAAGAGAAAAAAGTACTCAAAACATGGGGATTGAAAAGGTACTTGTTGTAAAGACAGATGAAGAGCTGGAAATAGCACGACAAATTATAAAAAAGTGATACAGTGTTACCAAGTGAATAAAATTTAAGCAATTGTGATTAAATTATCAAATAATATAATAAGATATGTTAAGATGATATTATGTTAAAATCAGAAATTGTGAATATATGAAAAATAAACTTTTATTAAAATTACTTATTGTTGGTGTGAGTGTTTTTATCTATTCACTGATCTACTACTATACTCAAAATGATAAAAATAACCGAATAGATGAGCTTTACACTAAAGAGCTGGATAATCTTAAAACACATTATAATTTAACAACAAAATATTATAAAATTAATTCTGAAAACGTTGTGAGTATTTTAAATAGCAATGACAAAGTAATCGATCTATTAAGTGAATTTGTAGATGCTTCGGATCAAAAACGGGTTGAACTTCGTTCACAATTGCATGAGATATTATTACCACACTACAAGAGGATTCAAAAGCAGGGTGTTTTACAGTTTCATTTTTTATTACCTAACAATGTAACCTCTTTACGTATGCACAAACCCTCAAAATTTGATGATGACCTCACAGATTTTAAATACAGTTTTAAATATGTGAACGAAACACAACAACCACTAAACGGATTAGAAAGAGGGAGAACTTCTCCTAGTTTTAGAAACGTTTATCCACTTTTTTCTAAGCAACACAAACATATTGGCGCGGTAGATATAGCCTTTGCTCCTGAAGTAATACAACAAAATTTGTATGAATCGAGTAAGATTTACAGTAATTTTATTATTAAAAAAAGTATTTTTGACCTAAGAAAATGGCGAAGAAATGATCTGAAAAATGACTATAAAGTCAGTATTGAAAATGACAGTTATTTAAACTATGCCTACAAACAAAATGACATAGATGATAAGTTAGAAGAATTTATTGTACCGTTTAAAAAAATGATAAAGTCAAAGATGAGCAAAAATGCAACGTTTGCTTTGTACTATTTTGAGCAATCAAAAGCAAAAGTGGTCGCTTTTTTACCCATAGCAAACACTCAAAATGAAGTGATTGCATACCTTATCTCTTACAGTGATAACCCTTATATTGAGAGTACTCTTTTTGATTTTTACGTATTAAACCTTATTGTTATTATGGTCTTAATCCTTATCTCTCTTTATCTATACAAAAATATAAAACACAACTTAGAATTAAAAGAGGAAAAAGACAAGTTTCATCATCTCTCACAGTACGATCCTTTAACCCAACTGCCTAACCGTTTACTACTACAAGATAGGTTGAATCAATCGATCATCAAAGCTAACCGACACAAATCAAAATTTGCTATGTTCTTTATAGATCTGGATAACTTTAAAAATATAAACGATGCTCATGGACATTTTTTAGGTGACAAAGTATTACAAGTGGTTTCTAAGATTATTAAAAATACACTTAGAGAAGAAGATACCCTTGCTAGGATTGGTGGGGATGAGTTTGTCGTGATTATTGAAGAGCTACATTACAGTATTGATTGCAGTACTAGCGCACAAAAAATTATTAATGCGCTTAAAAAAGCGATTGTTATAGAGGATGAGAGTTATTATATAGGAGCTAGTATTGGGATCAGTATATTTCCCGATGATTCAACCAATGCAACCGATCTGTTAAAGTACTCCGATATAGCAATGTACAGAGCAAAAAGTATGGGAAAAAATAAAAGTCAATTTTATTCATCTAAAATGGCTGAAGAGGTTCTTAATAGGGTAAATGTTGAAAAGGATCTCAGACAAGCGATTAAAAATAAAGAGTTTGAAGTTTATTATCAACCACAAATAAATGCTAAAATTAATACACTTATGGGGATGGAAGTATTGGTTCGTTGGAATCATCCAACCAAAGGCTTAGTTGCACCCATACACTTTATCCCCTTAGCAGAAGAAACAGGTTTAATCGTACCAATAGACAGATGGGTGATGAACACGGCAATGAAACAAGTGGTCGCATGGCAAAAAGAGGCTTTGCACACAGGTGTTTTATCGATGAACCTTTCAGTTAGACAATTAGAACATGAACAATGTATTGAAGAGTTAAAAAAGATGATAGAACTTCATGGAATTGATCCTAAAATGCTAGAACTTGAGGTGACAGAAGGTCAGATTATGACCAATCAAACACAAGCAATTGAGATCTTACACCAGATCCATGACCTTGGGATAGAACTTGCTATTGATGATTTTGGTACAGGGTATTCTTCTTTGTCTTACTTAAAAAAACTACCTATTGATAAGCTTAAAATTGATAAATCTTTTGTCGATGATTTACCAGAAGATGAAGACAGTATGAGTATCACCAAAGCGATTATTTCACTGAGTAAAAATTTAAATCTCAAAGTAATAGCTGAAGGGGTTGAAACGAGTGAACAAAAAGAATTTTTAGTAGAAAACGGCTGTGATAATATTCAAGGGTATTACTACTCTAAACCGTTACCTGCAAAAGAGATGCAAGCGTATCTTTTAGAATTTACAAAGAGATAAAATGAACTTAATTATTAAAGAGATAGATGAAGATTTAGGATTGCAAACCATAATAAAACCTAATAAGAATTTTTTAAAGCAAGTGGGTGAAAAACGCTTTAGAACTTTGGTTAATGATCATTATGAGTTGTTAAAAGAAAGTGAAATTGCGTATATGTTTCCTGTTGAGTATGAAGAACAATTCGAAAAAGTTAAAAAACATGCGGCTGATTTTTTAATACAAATATCGGGTGGACCTGAGTACTACAAACAAAGTAGGGGAGATTCTAAGATGTTGGCAAGACATGCAAGGTTTAGGATCGAAGCTAAAGGAAGGTATGTTTGGTTAGATGCTTACAGAGGTTTACTTGAAGCCTTGGAAAAAGAGGGAATTGAAGCTGAGTACATTGAGTCTTTTTGGGACTACTTACATGATTTTTCAATTCCCCTAGTAAATAGTTAAAAACTATTTACTCTCTTTATTTTCTTTACTCTCTTTCATAAAATCCAAATCATAAAATTTTCTCATCCATAGATCGAGTGGACTTAAAAACTTATAGATAGCAGGAACCACCAAAAGAGTTAATATCATTGATGACAATAGCCCACCTACAACAGCAGTTGCCATGGGAGAGTTAGATTCATATCCAGCACCTTTCATAAAGATCAGTGGAAGCATGGCAAACACCATAGCAAAAGTTGTCATTAAAATAGGACGCAGTCTTTTTTCTCCTGCTAAGATTAAAGCCTCAGAAACACTAAGCCCACGTTTAAGCTGTTGGTTGGCAAAGTCAACCAAAAGTACGGCATTTTTACCAACCATACCAAGGAGTAAAATAATACCCATCATAGTAAAGAGGTTAAAGTTTTTACCTGCAATAATAAGCGCTAGTAAAACCCCAATAAAAGAAAGAGGCAATGCCACCATAATGATCAAAGGTTGCAAGAGTGATTCATACAAGGCAGCAAGGATAATGTACATCATTAAAAAAGCAAGACCAAAAGCCATACCAAACTCTTTACCCATTTTACCCATCTCTTCGGCCATACCTAAAAAGCTGTATTTTACATTGTTACCTAGATCTAACTCTATTTTATCGAGTGCTGTTGCAACTGCTTCTCCAAGAGGAATACCTGCTAAGTTGGCTTCTATTTGGATCTGACGTTGTCTATTAAAGTGGTTAATAGATGCTGGACCCGTAGATGGCTCAAAGTTAACAAGCCCTTCAAGTTCTACAAAATCACCGTTGATTGTTTTCACTTCAAGACGTTTAAGATCATCAACGCTTTTTCTATGCTCATCTGCAAAACGCATGGTGATGTCGTATTGTTTTCCATTGTCTTCAAACTGACTCATAGCACGATCACTTGAAAAAATTGTAGAAATTATTTCACTGATGTCAGCAACTGATACACCAAGATTAGCAGACTCTTCACGTTTGATCTGTATTGCGAGTTCTGGTTTTCCTGTTTCATAATTTGTTGAAATATCAACAATCCCTTCATTCATTTTCATTTTTTTAGTGATCTTCTCACTAACGCTTTGCAACTCATCTAGGTCAGGTCCTTGTAATACCATTACAAAAGGTGAGGACGCACCCGCACCTTTAATATTTGGAATATCAGCAACCGCAATTCTCTCAAATCCTTTCACCGATTGGAGGGTTTGTCGTAGATCTAGGATGATCTTCTCTTGCGTGACATTTCTTTTTGAAACATCCATAAGTTTTACATAGATCTGCGCCTTATGCGCGTCTTTGGTGTTGTTGTAAGCTACGCTTAATGCGGTAAAGTCAACATAAGGGTTTTGTCTTACCGTAGTTGCAAGTGCTTCACTTCGTTTTTGCATCTCTTGTAAACTTACACCAATAGGAGCTTTTAGTGTGATCTCTATCTCACTTTTGTCCTCTTTTGGAACAAAGTCCATTCCAATCATACCTGCAAGTGAAAAGGTTCCCATAAGTGCTAAAAAAGCCAATAAAATAGTGGTTTTTGCATACTTGATGGTCACTTTTACAATTTTAACGTAGGTTTGGTCTAAAAATACAAAAATAGGTTCACTTAGGTGGTAAAACTTTGACTCACCTTTTTTTAGTATTCTTGCACTAAGCGTAGGAATAAGCATTACCGCTACAAAATACGAGATAAAAATACCAATGGCAACCGTAAAAGCAAAGGCATTAAAAAATTGTCCAACAATTCCACTCATCATACTTACAGGGATAAAAACGGCTAAAAGCATGGCAGAGATAGCTAAAATAGAAAATGCAATTTCTCGTGTTCCCTCAATTGAAGCTTGAACTTTATCAAGCCCTTTTTCCATCTTTTTATAGATGTTTTCAATAACAACAATAGCGTCATCTATAAAGATACCAATAGCCAGTGTAAGTCCGAGCATACTAACTTTGTTTAAATCGTATCCAAACACTTCCATAAGAAAAAACGTACCAATGATAGAGGTAGGAATAGCAACAGCAGATACCAAAGTAACGGTAAAGTTTCTTAAAAAGAAAAAGACAATAATAATGGCTAAAATACCACCATAAATAAGGTCAAACAATACATGCTCCAAAGAAGAGTTAATAAAGTTCGAAGTGTCATTAAATGACTGTAACTTGTACTCTTTTCCAATTCTTTGTTGTATATTTGGAATTACCTCTTTAATTCTTTTAATCACGTTAAGGGTATTTGCATCTGAGAGCTTTTGGATCTGCATAATTACACCTTTTTCACCATTAAGGGTTGAAAGGCTGATGGCATCTTCAATACCATCTTCAATTTTTGCAATCTCTTTGAGTTTGACACCTTGAAGTATTTCAAAGTTTTCAAGTGATTCTATACTAAGAGCATTGGCACGAATATTTACCATCACTTGTTCTTGATCGGTAATAAGTTTCCCCCCACTGATCTTAACATTGGAAGCTTGAATAAGTTTCTTTAGATCAAGTGCCGATATACCGTATTTTCTTAATGCAAATGGATCTGGATAGATACGAATTTGTCTGTCTTGGTAACCAATAGTGTTGATATTTCCAACACCTTTTAGGCGTTCAAGCATCGGTTTTATTTTTTCATCTACATCAAGCATTAATTGACTGGCAGGTACACTTGAAGAAGCAATAAAAAGCGAAAGAACAGGTGCTGCTCCAATATCGAGTTTACTTACAATTGGTTTTTCAATCCCATCATCCAAACGAAGTGCGGAGATCTTATCTCTTACATCGTTGGCTGCTTCGGTTATATCAACTTCAATATCAAAAATAAGTGTAACAACTGAGATGTTCTCACTACTTATTGAACTCATTTTATCAAGTCCAGAAATAGCAGATACCGCTTCTTCAATTTTTTCCGTTACTTTAGATTCTATGGTCGCTGGATCGGCACCATAATAGGTTGTTTGAACACTGATAATTGGAAAATCCACTTTAGGAAATAAAACCGTATTCATTTTGTTGAAACTCATCAATCCAAAAAAGATCAATGAGAGAAAAAGCATTAAGGTGGTGATTGGACGCTCAATAGCAAATTTATACATTAGTCAACCTTTAAGTAACCGTATCCAAACATACCAACGCTTAGTTCACTTGTAGGAACCTCTAAAGTTACAGAACGTTTTTTTGGATTAATAGCTGGGTATATTTTTGATACCTTCGCACTTCGTTTGGCTTGTGAAGAATCAACACTGTATGTAAATGTTTGACCAAGTTTGATTTTGCTTAAGTATTTTTCATCGATTGATATTTTAAGCAGTAGATCTTTAGGGGTAATAAGGGTAAAAAGAGTATCAAGTTTAGCTGAACTTACACCTGAACCTAGTTCAATATTTTTTTCACTGATAACACCGCTAAAAGGTGCTCTTAAAAGTGTTTTATTAAGCTTTGCTTGTTTGTTTGCCAGTGATGCTTTGGCTTGAGAAAGTGCAATTTTAGAACGTTCGTAGTTAGAAGTAGCATTGTCATACTTTTCTTCATCAATAACGTCTTTAATCTTTGTAAAACGATCATACGCTTTTTTAGCATATTTAAGGTTAAGCTCGGCTAGTTCAATGTTCTTTTTTTCAAGTGAAATAGAGGTTTTTAAATCATCATTGTCAAGTTCTAAAAGCAGTTGACCTTTAGAAACTTTGTCGCCCACATCAACATGGATCTGTTCAACAATACCACTTGTTGAGAGGGTGAGTTTTGATTCTTTTAATGCGTCAACTGTAAATGTAGCGTATATATCTTGCGCAAAAACTGAGGTGCTAATAAGTAGTGTGGTTAGTAGTGTCTTAATCATGGATGTATTCCTTTATGTCAAGTCCAGCATTGTAGTAATACTGGGCATATGAGATCTGTAATGTACCTTGTGCACGGTTGTACTGAGCTTGGGCTTCTATTTTATTGCTCAGTGCATCGAGATATTTTACATAATCAACTACGCGGGCTTTATACTTTTTTTCTACAATTTCAAAGGTTCTAACAGAAGCATCTTGGGATAACTCTGATGCGTAAAGAAGCTTTTTAGAACGATCAATAGCACGCAGTGAAAGCTCCAAAGCAGCATTAACCTCTTTTGTTTTGTATGCAATTTGAGATAATAGAGCATTTTGCTCAGATAAAATCGCTTGCTTTTGTTTGGATGCTGAACCAAAATCAAACAGATTCATAGAAAGGCTTAATGCTAAAACATTTTGTGTGTCTAGTCGTTTAACCCCTGGAAAATTTAGGTTGTCATCTTCATATTTAGAAAATGAATATTTATCACTTAGTACAATTGTTGGGTAGTTTGAACTGTCCATTTGTTGTGCTTTAAAGGCAATGGAATCGGCTTGTGATTTTAAAGACTTTAAAGAATCCATCTGACGTGCTTGTACTTCTAGTGGTTCTTTGATCTGTTGCACTTGTAAAGTTGTTATTTGTTGATTTGTCAGGGTTTGAAGCAGGGCAGTGTATTCATCATAAAGGTACTTTGTTTCTTCTATTTTGTACTCTGTATTTGCAACGGCTGCTTCAATACGTGCCACATTGTCTTCTGTTGTTAACTTTGCTTCAAAAAACTTTTGTTGTTGTTTGAGTTGTTCTTGAAGTTGTTTTTTTGATTGCTCGAGGGATTTAATATCTGCTTGTGTGATTTGCATTTTAAAGTACAAAGAACTCACTTGTAAAGAGATCTCTTTTTTAACCTGAGAGAGATCGTATTGACGTGACTTTTTAATTGTCTTTTGCTCATCTAAAAGGTTTTCACGTTTAAAACCATCGAGTAAAACAAGTGAAGCTTGGGCATAAGCGTTGTACACTTGTCCTGCTCCCATAGAATCCACAGGAGAGAAAAAGCTTCCCGAAGCACCAATGGAGATTTTTGGTAAATAAGCAGATTTACTTGCTTTGTAGCTATGATCAGCAGAAGTGATTTTTGATTTATACACTTGCACTAATTCATTGTTGTGTGCTTGGTCAATAAGCTGTGTTAAGTTATTTGCCAACATACTCAGGGATAAACTGAATAAAATGATTATACTTTTCATGAACATCCTTTTAATATACTCATAAACACACCAAACACTTCTTCATCTTTATTTTTTAAATAGTTCAGATCATCTTCTGTCCATTTTAAAATGTAAGCATTGGTGATAGAATTTAAAATATAGATCAGTTGGTAACTGTCTATATCAACTTTTTTTAAAGCATTGATTGAGTCTAAATACAGGTCATAGATCTCATTGATAGCTTCCATGTGTTGTAATTGATGAGATTCAAAAAAGAAAGGATTACTTAGTGCACCACTCACAATGGAGGTACGCTTTTTACTCATAATATCAAATTTTATTTTGATGGCTCTTTTGAGTTTTTCTTCATGTGAGATGTCATTTTGAGAAAAAAGTTCTTCATGTAGGCCGTGTGCTTTTTGTATTTCACTTAACATACAAGCACTGTAAAGATCTTCTTTTGATTTAAAATAAGAATATATAGTCCCTACACTGACACCCACTTTTTTAGCCAATGTAGAGATTTTAAGTTCTTCGTAACCGTATTCTTCAAACATTAGTAAAGCTTCTTCTAAAATAAGATTACGCTTCATGTTTTTAATTTTACTGTTTAGTTGGGACATAGGTTTTCCTAAAGTAATATATGAAATTGTAATATTATAATAATAAAAATGAACTTAATTCATTTTATGAATATAATTCATAAAACTGTTTAAAGTGTAGAAAATGTTCTTGGTTGAATAGATGGTTTATAATAATTAAAAGTTGAAAGAAATTAAAAGAGAAGATATTATCTTATACATAAAGTATAAGATAATATGAAGGTTATACAGCTGTTACGTTTTCAGCTTGAGGACCTTTTTGTCCTTCACCTAATTCAAAAGTCACTGCTTGACCATCTTTAAGTGTAACACGTCCACCTTCTGGGTTGTTTACTTGACGAAAATGTACGAATACATCTTTTCCACCATCTTTTTGTTCTATGAAACCATAGCCTTTTTCATCATTAAACCACTTTACTGTTCCATCTAATAGCTGTGCCATTATATACCTCTTTAGAAAAAAATACGAATCAATCTAAAAAATAGACTAACTCTATTTCTATCTATCATCTTGTACATAGTATATCTAAACTTTTAAGAAATGTTATAATTAAATTAAAAAAAACTGTACAAATTTATACAATATGTCGATATTATTCTCACTTAAAGGTCGAACAGATTAAAGACTTGTGATAACCTTAAAGGTTTATTAATATTATATAAAGGGTTTATTATGAATATTTCATCGAACATATCAGGAAATACACTTTTAGAAAAAAAAGAGTTAAATCCCATAAAACCACTCTACATGGAAAAACTTTCAAAAGATGAAGTAAAAGAGATAAAAGAACAAATTGTTCAAAATGCCCATGCCTTTACTTTTAATTATTCCAATGTTCAAATCGGTATTTCTAATGAGAAAACAGATTTTTTATCCGATTATGAAGATTTTCAATCTTTTTTGAAAGAGATAGGTTATGAAGGTGGATCAATAGCTGAACTTTCTAAAGAACAAGCTTCGGAGTTAGTAAGTGAAGATGGCATATTTGGTATCAAGCAAACTTCTCAACGTATTGCTGACTTTGTCATTAACGGTGCCAATAAAAATGAAAATTTACTTCGTGCTGGACGTGAGGGGATGTTGGAAGGTTTTGCTCAAGCTGAAACAATGTGGGGTTCGCAACTACCCGATATTTCTCAAAAAACAATGCAAGCTGCAATTGAAAAAGTTGATAAATACATGAGTGGCTTAGGCTTTTCTATTATAGATAAAAGTGTTTAACTTTTATCTTTAATATCTTCTTGATGCTTTGACATTTCTAATCTGATCTCATCTAAGGTTTGTGGTGCAACATCGGGATCTTTAGACCATTTTACTTCATCTATATTTCCACCGTAGTCTGCTCCAAAGTCTTCTATCTTTTGTGAGTATTCATCCAGATCCAGACAGACCGCTTCACGACCATCGACTGTATCTTTTAAGAGGATAAACCATTTTCCATCTTCATTTACTTTGATGGTTGATTCAAAAACTACACCCATTAATTTTCCTTGTTTGTGTTGTCAAAAGTATGGGCAAACCCTTCAAGGTCTTTCTTTTTTAAATCACCATTGTAAATAATGTCTGTAACATCTAAGTTGTCATCGTTTAACATTTTAGGAACAACATCACTTGAGTTGATTACATCCATGTGAGCATCGAGTTCATCTTCGCTGTATGCCATCTGCATGTCTGCTGCCGCAACATGGGGAATTGCTTCAACAACAGCAAGTTTTTTCAACTCTTGTGAAACACTTTCACCTTCAATAGTAATGATAATACGACCTTTTTCATCGTGCATATGATAATCACATGCCTCACACTCTTTTAAACTTTTCACAACTTCATCTAAATACTTTGGCAATGTTTGTACTACGATACTTGAAATATTCATTTTTTTTCCTTTAAATTTTATTGGTATGTTATGGTTCTGACACTTTCGCCATTTTTAAGGCGAAGATCATCGTATAGTTTTTGGTATTTTAATTTTTGATCGTGTTCTATTGGTGCACGTAAAGATTTATACTCTACCAATTCACCATCTTTATAGACACCTGAAATAATTGCTTTAACCCAGTAAAAACCTTTGTCTTTACGTAAGTTTTTAACAACACCAACCCATTGACCTTTTTTATTGATAGTTTCCCACAGGTCTTTAAACACTTCACTTGGCATATCTGGATGCCTAACTATGTTGTGGGGCTTTGAAATAATTTCATCTTTTTCATAACCACTGATTGCGCAAAAAGTATCATTGGCATAGGTAATATTTCCATTAAGATCGGTTCTTGATATAATAAGTTCACCCTCAGGAACAACGGTTTCAATTAAAAATTCACTTTGGTTGTATTGCATATTTACTCCTATTTTATCGTATAAAGATTGATGGATTTATCATCACTAGCACTTAGAAATTGATTTTTATTTACAAATATTATGTTTGTCAATGTCATCTTATTTCCACCATATTTTGCGATCTCTTGTTGAGTGTGTGTATTAAAAACACAAATATTATTGTTTTCATCACATGAGTAACCAACCAATGTGGCATCTTTAGAAAGTCCAACACTGTAGATCAAAAAACTAGAAGTTTTATAATACGATGAAGATGTTTTGGTATTGTAAATAACAATACGTCTGTCTTGTCCCGCAGTAGCAATCAAACCATTTTTGTAATCAACTTGAAACACATTGTCTAAATTTTTACCCGATAACGTTTTTATAAAAGAACCATCGTTTGTATTATGCAGTTTTAAATCTCCGCTTTCATCACAAACCACCACTTCATTTTTCTGCTCATTGAGTACAAAGTTTGAAAACTTCGATTGAGATACTTGAATCTTGTAGTTGATTTTTTTCTTTATTATATCAAAGGAGATTAGCTCATTACTAAGTAAAGCCATTAAAATAGTATGTTCATTTAAAAATTTTGCTTTAGCTATAAAGAGTTTTTCTGTATAAGGAATTATAAGTTCATTGACATTGTCTTTATACACATGAACACGTCGGGCACCTTTTTGAGCTTGCGATAAGATCAGAATACTTTTGCCAATTTTATCAACAGAATATATTTTAGAATCAATCTCATCACCCATAAAATCAGTTATTTTACTGAGTTGAATGCGTTGTAAGACTTTTTTGGAATCGATGCTAAATATATCAACACTTCCTGCATCTGTTGCTGCATATATTTTTGAATTTTCGTAGAACAGATCGACAACAGAACCACTGGCAATAAACCTTGCTTGAGGTTCTTTTAGTTTTTTTGCATTTAAAAAACTAAGCGTTAAGAGAAGTATGAGGAGTATCTTCATTTTTTACCTTTATTTCTATAGCGTAAGTGGGACATCTGCTGATACAAAATCCACAACTACTGCATTTTGACATATCAATGCTGGGCATAAACATCGCTTTAAATTCTATTGCATCATCAAGACAAGGGTCTTTGCATGAAAAACACATGGTCGCGTTCCATGCTAAACATTTTTTTTGATCAATAACAATATCGGCATCTACCTGTTTTTTTGATTCAATTTTTAAAACATTATACTCACATGCTTTAGCACACTCATCGCAATAGGTACAACCGCTTTTAGAAAAATCTAAAATAGGTGTTTTATCTTCTTTTATAATTATAATTTGCTCTTGGCACAAAGTGGCACACTTACCTTCACAGTTTTGGCACTCTGTATCAAATGCACTTATATCATCATAATAGGGTGGTCTTAAGTTTATCTCTTTCTCTTGCTTTTCCTCATGTTTGACAGAGGAAGAGAGAAAGCTAAAAAGCTCTCTTCTTTTCATATTATAAGATACTACTGAGTAGTATCAATACCTTCCATAAGTTTTGTTCCACTCCAAGCTGATTGGCTTGCACCATTTGGATCCGTGAAAACAGCTTCAAAATTATTTTTTGGAGCAGGTGAGTCACTTTGTGGAGCATGACACTGAGAACAATTAAATCTAGCACCTACAAGGTGATCACCTTTTTTAATAGATACATTTGAAAGTGTTTGGCTTGATGTATTTGCTCCACTCATTGCTACAGACTTTGGTCTAAAGTTTGTAAAGTGTGAGTTAGGAATTGGTGTTGCTGCCATTGAACTTGCAACTTCTGGCATATGACAACCCGTACACTGGTTGTTGTTTATAGTAATTGGTAACATACCATCAATATCGTGAGGAATCATTGGTGGAGCATCTTGAAATGCTCTTGAGATCTTGTGACCACTTCCTGCATAATTTGTACTGTACTTAGTTTCATCACCAAAAGTATCAGATTTTTCTGAATATAGATCGGTTGTTCTTAGACCTAGTGATTCTTCACTGATAGTCGGCTTTACTTTTTGAACTGTTGTAGGTGAAACTTTATTATCACTACAACCAACAATTAAAAGTACAGCACTTAAGCCAAGTGCAATTTTACTTATTGTCTTCATATTTTTCTCCTGTTTTGTTATTTTTTGCTAGATCTCTTATTGAGAACTTTAAAGCATCGTCATCACATACTTCTATACATCTTGCACAGTTTGTACATTCGCCAGATAATACGGGTAAACTTTCTTTACCAATCATGTGTAGAACCTGATGTTCAGGACAAACATTTTTACATTCCATACATAATGTACAATTTTGTTCAATATGTTGAACCCTAATTAAACTAAACTTTCCAAGCAGTGAATAAAACCCACCCAATGGACAAATATGCCCACACCATCCATTTTTTAAAACGAATAGATCAAAAAGAAAGATGATAAGCATTGCAGCCCATCCAAATCCTAAACCAAATACAATACCTCTATGCACCATTGAAATAGGTGATATAAATTCAAATGCAGTTACGCCCATCATAAATGAGATGATTAAACTTAATATTAAAATCCAGTATCTCATATTACGAGAAGCAGGTTGTTTAACACCTTGGATCTTATTTATGTAGAGTTTTCTTCGCAGAAAATTTGCTGTATCGGTTATGATATTTATAGG